>ERZ1370068.1958-contig-11917_pt1 | contig 55247 bp, 92 predicted proteins | sample MGYA00561227_ERZ1370068 | MGnify/ENA primary metagenome ERZ1370068 (study PRJEB38410, sample SAMEA6850437) | metagenome | study: Metagenomic assessment of the ecological functions of the soil: analysis of the soil microbiota associated with the... | reverse complement strand
GGCGCGTTCATTGATTATTATTGCTTCGCGATCCAGCTCTCGAAGCACTATGCTCGTTTACTTCTCAAAAGCTGCGGACGGCCATATTGCCTCATCCATTCGGACCGAGATGTCACGCGTTTATGTCCTCAATGCCTGCAAGGTCCCAATGAGTTTCAAACCGGCCTGCCGCGCCAACAGTAGCGAGTAGGCGTGCCTGTGCAGTCACCAACGTCATGGCACCACTCCGGTTTCCTGCAGGCGATGCGCCTCCACGACTGGACGACTGGCACCAGATTAACTTTCCGGCACCATCAAAGATGAATACCATAATGACCGCTGGATGGTCCGGCTCGATGGCTCAGCCAAAACCTCTGCCGGTGAGGCAGCTGCCCTTCCGGTCACCGATCGAACAGCGTTCCTCTGACCACAGAACGGCGACAGAAGTTGAGGACCAGAGCGAGATCGCGAGACGGGCGCATTTCCGGATGATCTTTGACATCATGCCCGTGCTGGCGAACAGCGAGGAAAGCGATTCACGGCAAATGTGGGCCAGCGCCGGCGAAGAGTCTTGCGTTGCCAGAAGCAGCGGTGGTGACGAGGCCCTTCTCGGCTAGGAGGCGGCCGATCGGTGGCAGAGCTCGCGTTCGGCCCGCGATCAGACATCGGGTCACGAGGCTGACGAGACTACCACCCCAGCTGGCACCGCACGGGAGAGCCTACCGCTCTACCCCCAGAAACGGACCAGCGTGGCTGCGCGGCGAATGACGCCGCATGTGCGCCCATCACCCCGAGCGGTTGAGTCCCCGAAACGCTCGCCAGAGCTTGCAGGGTAGCGCCGGGCAAGTGCTCCTCGTATCTTCCGTAAAGGCTCACCGGTCATTTGGCCCAGGCCCGCCCATGCCGGCCTCCGGCTCGGAGATGTCGTACGCGCGTCGCCTTCGCCGCCCTTTTCTTTGAAGACTGCTACTGCGACGTAATAAATCTTCTCGAACTCCGCAAAGCTCTCCGAAGGAACCCGGATCAAAGGTTCGCGCCAGACTGTGCCGGGATTGGCAAGCGCAGCCTCGCCTAGATGTCGCGCCCCCTTGATACGAGCCAGCGCCAGGAAGTACTCGAAGGCCGTCGTCAGAGCAGCCGCCGTTGATCCAGATGCGCCGCAGCCCACAGATCCCAGGTGTAGCGCTTTGTTGAGATACCGGCCGAGCGCCGCGCCAAACGGTTTGATCTCTTCTCAGGGTGGCCAGCGCCTTTGCGTTGCGCGCTCAGCATTCGCGCTCAGGCGTCTGGATCGCGGAAGCCGAACTCGGCCGCACGCTGCATGATGTGCCGAGAACTTTCCGGCTGGCATCCGGGGACGCTGTCGTCTGGTCCCTCCACGTGGTAGCGGAGGAAGTATTCCCGTGGTTGCCGGTAGGCACAACTTCGCAGCGCCTGCGGCCGCTGGGCGCTACGCAATGTGACGCGGCGACCCTGAGCAAGTGCAGCAAGACGGGTGAGGAGGAAGCTCGACTTACTCGATAGTCTCATCGGCCCTTGGGAGCAGCGACCGGCGCCACCTTAATGCGCAACACGTTCGCCCAAATCCATGTCACAATAGTGCACCGGATGAGCGATTGGGCCCCAAAGGTATCGTCACTCGTTACGCGCTCAAAAATCGGCGGGCCTGGGGATCGCAACTATGTGTGCGGGGATCTCCGCCAGGCGTCAGTCAACGTCCACAAGCCGAATCCGCCTGCGCATCTCGCCGAAGCTCGGCGCTCAGTCAGCGCGAACAACAACGCCATCGTTCACGCTTCCTCACACCGTCTGTGAAGGCCGGCCATTAAATGTTCAAGCCGCGGAGCACGCGCCCGGCGATGTCTGGCGACGGCTGTCGAGTGAGGTGATCTTCAGGTCGGCCCGATCTGCCCCAGCTTTCCACTCAAGGTCTAAAATGATAGACCTACCTTCCACCGGCCTTCCCGCACGTTGCGCTTTGAGCTGTTTTTCGCGCATCCCTGTCCATATGGCTGTGTTGATTTTCGTTAAAGCCGGAGGACTGCCCCTGGGCAAGATCATTGAGCTTGCCGCAGGATCCCTGAATAGGCGCTTTGGCTGGTCAGCACATTCAAAGTCGAACACCTGCTGACGTCCGCGTCGGGCGCCGGACGAGTTTCCCCGGTCTCTCCAGCCAAGACGCACGCAGCGTTCCCCAGGTCCGGCACGGCAGGTAAATCCGGAGCACTCGCTGTTGTTTTCCGGGTCGCGGATCGCCGAGTTTTGCGCGCAAGGTAGTCGATGGTGCGGCGGCTCGCAGCGTCTTATTCCGAGATCATCAGGTATTGCGAGCTTCTGTGCGAAGCGTAAGCGGCGAAACAGGAGCCGGTCCTGAAGGATCATCGTTTCTGGTCAGCGATGACGTCCTCCTCTGTTTGCCCTTTGCGCTCTCGGCTGGCGCTCCGTCAAGTCTTTGTCGTGCGAGCACCAGAGCGCGCATCGCGCGCGACCCCCGAAACGTGCCGGGGTCCTTGCCATCCCGTTGAGTCCTTGCTCTGGCGCGCGATCCTGTCCCTTTTGCGACGCGGCTCGGCCCGCGCCTCACAACCGGCGGACTCGTTGGTCCTGCACGCCAGATGAATGGAGCGATTCGCCCAGTTCTCAGTGCGTCGCAACAGGCGACTCTTACCTCAGAGACCCGGAATGCGGTCAAAGGCTGTTCTACTCATCCAGCTCCCTGCCGCCTCAGATCCGTGTCCGCTGTTCCCCGATTCCATGCATGGCGAGTGATGGACCGGAGCAGTTACGCTTTGTGCCAGCTGGGGACCCATGCACTGCAGCAAATACTGCTCTACTCTGATCACCTCGTCAGCACGCGTGAGCAGTGTTGGCGGGATGGTGACCGAGCGCCTTTGCGGTTTTGAGGGTTGATCGCGGACTCGAACTTGGTCGCCTGCAGGATTGGCAGGTCGGCGGGCTTTTCTCCCGCCGCAGAATTCGCCCGACGTAAACGCCGTGCCTGCCGATACGCGTCGAGCAGGCTGGCTCCGTAACTCATCAGGCCGCCGGCGTCGACGGGCGATCTCCATGGATAAATTGTGGGTGTGCGTGGCGTGCCGTCAGCGCCACCAGCAAAGGCCGGTTGGCTTGTGAAAAACGTATCGGCGCCAACGAAGGGCGCGCGCCGGCTCGCTCGTGGACAAGATGCCGCAGAAGCCGTTTCGAGTTCGCGTTCAGTTGCTGGCGCTCAGAATAAGGACTTGTTGGCCCGGCACCTCGAGGCGCTTTCTGTACGCACTCTCGCGACTGGGTCTCGGCGAGCATTGTTTGGGTTCACGAGCATGGCGATCAAGGTGGCGGTCGGGATCAGTTCGCGCAGCAGCTCTGAGTCTCTTTGCTTCGAGTTCCACACCCATCATGGCCACGCCGGTAGCGTTCCCGCCAGGCCGGCTGAGGCTGCGACGAGGCCGAAGCTCAAGCGGGTCGGCGGTCACGTTGAATACGATTGGGAATGGTCGATGTTGCCGCCTTGGCCGCCAGCGCCGAGGGAAGTACCGCCGATTGGAACGATCACTGCAACGTGACGGCTGACTAAGTCTGCCGCCAGCGCTGGCAACCGATCATATTGACCGTTTTGCCCAGCGACATTCGATTGTCACATTACTGGGCTTCGATATCAGCCGGCTTCCTTCAAGCCCTGATGAAGCGCGGCCACATATCGCGCGTATGGCTGCAGCCGACGGCGCTCAAGAAGCCCGATTACCGGTGTCGGCGCTTGCTGCGTACGCGCGGCGACCGGCAGCACGGCCGCTCCACCCAACAAGCGCGATGGACTTCCGCCGCTTCCTCAGCCCCTCATCCACGATAGCAGGGAACAGAATATCAGATGAACTCGCACAGGGCGCTCACCAATTGCTGCGCCGCCAATGCGCGCGACGCCCATGGGTCCGGTTGGGTCAGGGCGGGCATGAAGTGGACACGATCGGTCGAGTCCCTAGCTCGTCCCCTCTACCTCCGAGCTGACGGATTTGATGCAGCGCGAAGGTGTTTCCGAGTAGTGCCGAAGAACGAAACCGCTCACGCGGTAGCCTTCGGCAATGCCCCTTGCGCTAGCAGCGTAGAGACGCAGAGCGAAGGATATACGGAATGTGAAGTGCCCTGGTTTGAGGATGAGGGTGTCCAAAACCTACACCTCAAGACCAGGAGCACTCCGATGAGCGAGACATCCATCAGCCCGCTGCGCGCCGCATGATCGAAGACATGAACGTGCGCAAGTTCGGCGAGAAGACGCAAAACGATTACATCCGTCACGTTAAGAGTTTCTCAACGTTCCTCGGCTGGTCGCCGGCCAAGGCGAGCCGAGGCACTTACGCCGCTATCAGGTGCATCAAAGCAGTGCCGGTGAGCAACCGGGCTCCATCAACAGCTCGGTCGCTGCTCTGCGGTTCTTCTTCAGGGTGACGCTGAACCGTCCGGACATGGGCCACCACCTGACCCGCGTGCCGATGCCGGAGAGGTTGCGCGTCGTGCTCAGCAAAGAGGAGGTGGCGCAGCTCCTCGATTAAAAAGCACCGGAGATGTTCTATCGCTGCAGACCTCCGTGCGCCCGCCGATGGCGTCCTGGCTGATCGCAATTGCGAGCTGGCGAAGCGGAAGTCAGACCTTCAGCGACAGCAGTGGTGGCTGTGGCCGACTTTGCCCGACCAGGGCGGCGGTCGCGGGCCACAGCGCACGTTTCGCGGCCAAGTTGTTTGCGGGGAGCGGATCGATCGCAATCCACACTCGCCGAACTATCAATCCGCCCACGTTTCCGCCCACCGGGCGTGTTCTCGTTTTGGATAATCTATTGATTAAATTGGTCGGGGGCAGCAGGATTCGAACCTGCGGCCCCCTGCTCCCAAAGCAGGTGCTCTACCAGGCTGAGCTATGCCCCGAGCCACACATTGGCGCAGGGTCTGTCAGCATCTTTTGCATGCCCTGAAAACGGATAAGCCTGAACAATCGCCCAACGCGCTGTGGGTCTCTCAAGACCTCGTCCGCCCTTCGCAAAGGCCGGGCCGAGCCGGTGCCGGCCCCTCCGCCTTTGGTTGCACGTTACGTAGCCTTTGCCGGGGCTTCTCGTTTGTGCGCGCTGGATAGCATCGACCCGTGCGGTCCCTGGCGCCGCGGGCTCAAATCGCAGCAACCCCGGATCCATGCTAAATGGGCGTCTCTCCTTCCGACCTTGCGATGGTCCTGGCGCCGGCCGCGATCAGCCACCCGCCCGCACATCCGCTGTTAAGCGCGCCGCATTTTGCGGCACGCGCAGCGGCCGGCGCGACGACACCGATTGCGGGGGTCGTGTCCCAAAGCACAGCGCACTTCAAATTCGCATGCACGATGCACGCTGGCGCCATGAGCAAGCCCATCGCCTACCAACAAGCTCAAGCGGGCCTCTGCTCTTCGAGACGGCCACCGACATGAACGAGACCGTCAGTCCTCCTGAAGTGCCGCCGCAAAGGCCAGCCGCATCGGCAAGCTCCTGCCGGCCCCAATTATTGCTGAGCGGGCTCCTTCAGTCGCTACAAAGCTGCGCCGAACGTGGCGGCGGCCAATGATAATACACCCAGCCGGCACGGAGTTCAGGCATCGATTTGAGCATGGACAACCTCAGTCGCGATTTGAAAGAGGGCAAGGAGCAAATTTGCCAGCAGCCGACTTCAACCGAAACGCAAGGTCTCACGCAACGATCGGAGCGATCATTATGCTACGCAACGGTTTGCAGCGAGATGCCATAGCGCTCGCGTTGCAAACAGCAGCCATGCTGCTGATGTTGCTCGCAGCGCTTACCATCCTTTTTCCCAACCTGATGTTCAGCAAGGCGACGCAAACGGCTGCACGGGATAACGATAGGCCAGCGACAGGGCAACCGGCAATCGACCTCTTCAGCCCCGCCAATGCAGGCGGGGAAGGTCAGCCCGCCGCCAACTCAAGGATTGACCTCATTCCCTTCGACGCCTCGGGCTGGCAGGGAAGCGTCACGTAGCCAAACACTCCGGCGGATGGAGTGGCTGTCACCCGCCGCCGTCATATCCGCTCAGGTTCAACGACCGGATCCGGGCAACTGAATGGCCGAAAACATGGCGCCTCAATCGGATCCGCAGCGGATCTCCCTCGAGCGAGCGGCGCGGGCATGGCCTTGCAACGGACGCGTCTGAGCGCCGACGCACCTCGCGGTCGCTGATCTCCTTCGGCTTCAAGCTACCAGCTATGCGCCGAGCCGCGCCAAGCGCCGGTTTCGGGGCGCCGGCTTGAGCCAAGCGGAGTTCCGGGAGCTCGGCCCTCCCGGTGGCGAGCCGCGCGCCTGCAGCCCCCAAAACAAGAGGCGATCGGATCAGTGCCCGCCGAACACGAGGGTTTGAAAGGAAACACAAGGGCTTGCAGCCTGCAGAATCAAGGCGTGCACGAGCGCAAGGGCATCCACGACGTGCAGCGCCATGCGTTTCAAGGCACCGGTCTCCTTTGCGGCAATCTTGTCGTGGTTGTTGGAGTAGGCGTTGGCGATGCAGCTGCTGCCAGGCGTTATCACCTTCGAGTCCGCCCTTATAGAGGGACTCGAGAGACACCAGGAGGCTGCCCGCCCGCGTCACCTGCTGGGCATCGATCAATTGCTCGCCGCCACGGAACTGGCCAGCGGCGATGTAGTCCTGCACGTCAGTGACCACCATCGGGAATAATGGTCCAGGGCTTAGAGGCGCAGGTGACCTCGGCAATCATGCCAACCTTCAAGATCTGCGCTTCGATCTGTCCAAAGCCCGGCGTGCAGAACGCGCTGACCAGCATCCGACGGGATCAACAGTCCCGCCGGACGCATCATCGGATTGACCATATCGCCGTTCCGCAGTGCAAACTGTTCCACGCGGCCATCGACGCCGGCGCGGATGACGGTTTTCTGCAGTTGTACTTCCGCCTCCGCCAACGCCGCTTCGGCACTGGCCTTCTGCGCCGGCAGCAGGGTGGCGATACGCTCCTCGGCCTGCTGTTTTGCGGCCGTCACGGCGGCAATGGTGCCCTTGCGACCCTCGAGAGCGACCTCGAGCTTTTCGATGTCGCGAAAGGCAACGTTACCAGAATTGCGGCGTTGCAGTTCTCGCTTGGTCTCCGAGTTCGTCCAAGGTCTGCTGCTCGGCAGCTCTTAGCCTCCTGAATCTGGCCTTCAGCCTTCTGGACGTCGGCTTGCGCAACCCGCATCTCTGCGTCGGTCTCGGCAATTTTGCGCCGCGCACTTTCCGCTGCCGCCTCCTGCTTGGAGCTATCCAAGCGGAAGATGGCGCTCGCCTTTGCTGATTGGTCCGCTGACGCCAACGTAGATGTCGGAGACGCGACCGTTGATCTCCGGGACGATCGGGACGGTTCGGAAGAATAGCGTGACGTTGCGCGTGGACGGGTGGTTGTAAAAGATAACCGTGATCAGGGTCACCGTGAGAATCAGGCAACCCGTGATCTCCCACCGCAGTTCGAACCACACCGAATAAAAGCTAATTTCCTTACCCAATCGCTTTCCTTGCGCGTAACGACGATAGAGGTAATCCGGAACAATGGTGAGAAGGGAGCAGAAAAGAAGCTCAAGCATGCCTCAGCTCCTTCTTTCGTGCTGGCGGCGCGCCGGGGTCTGTCGGCAGCATGACCCCGGTGCCCTCCCTCGGCGCCGCGGCTTCTCACGCTGGGCGCCGACAGCTTCGTTGCTTGCAGCACTGTCCGACTCTGGTCGCATGGCCGCGGCGCCGCTGCCCGGCTTTATGCCGGCCATGGTTTCGGTCGATCCGGCGATGCGTCCGAGCGAGCTGCCAAAATCGGGCAGGTCGATCAGCGCAAGCAGCAGACCGGCGATCCAGAAAATATGCATGTGCGTGAAAAGCGCGATGAGCCCCAAGACGGCGACGATCTCGAATTGTATCTTCTGCGACTTGTGCGCCATCCGCTCCGGCAGGGTGTGGAGGCGCAAGAACACGAGCCCGAACATCACGACGGCTAGCAGCAAGATCACGGCCATGGCGACCATGAGCACGTCGGTTTCGCCGGGCGCAGTGATGAACGCCGGCAGATCGTGGGTAGCTGCTGGGTGGAGCGACTGAGCCATGGCCGTCCTCCTATCGTTTTGGATCAGTGTTAATGATCCTACGCAGTGTCCCGAAGAGCGGTATGTAGGCTAACCCTGAGAGTGAGTGGTGCAATTCCCTAGCCGTGAGGATTGGTTGTTGCCCACCGCAGCAGAGGCACCGTGCGCGGGCCCAAGGTTGACTTGGCGCTGCTGGGTCCATTCGCAACCCGCCACCATTCGCCCATGCCACTTCATGCCGGCAGGGCGAACGCGAGGCGTCGCCGCAGGCGCTGACCACGCCTCAAGGCGCTGCACTAGACCATGGGATAATCAGACCGGCGTCAATTTTGTTCCTTTGCATGACACGAACCGGCGGCACTTGGCGCAACCGAGGGGACGGACGTTTCGACCAACGCTCGCGGAGCAATTGAAGGCGCGGCGCGTCACGCGCACGGTCGTGATGGCCATCGACCCTGCCCTGCTGCGATGTCGGTCAAGCCAGACCGGCGCATTATCGCACGCACGACTAAGAATTGCATATGCACGCTCGGTCACGCGATCGCACCGCGCATGAGGCGCAAACGCAATGCGCTGGCTTCGCCTGGTTGTGTGTGCAAAGCACGACTCTTCCGCGCCGATAGTGTTGCGCGCATCCGTGTCAGCTCGGTGACTAAGCAAAAATTTTTCGGTGAGCCGCCGGTCGCTCTTCACCCTTCCACAAAGCAGCGATTGTGTAAAACGCGAGGGCATGCGTCTCATCACAACGATCCACGCGCTGAGCGGCGCCTGCCAAACGCTTTCAGCGATTATGACTTCGTTGCAGTGACATACGAGTTTAAAGATGCGTTGTTGCCAACCGAAGCGCCACGCTCAATTTGTCGCTTTCCTTCTTGCGGTAGCTCTCCACTCGCGCCCTTGGGACGCTCGCAGGCTGCAGCCCATGCTGACGAGCGAGACCGCCGCTGAGGCGAAGAAAAAAGCTGGCCGCCGCTGGTCCGGTGCTCGCCGTTGTGTCGCTCGCCAAACAGCGGATCTCCGTCTACGGCCCTGCGGGCCTGATCGGACAGAGCCCCGTTTCGACGGGGATGCCGCAGCCATCACGCCCGCCGGCGTGTTCTGCGCCGGTCCCTTCCAGGCTTCAGTTACCATGGGATCCACATTTCTGAACACTGGCCACTGCCATGGCATGTATGCCCTGTAGTCAGGTGAGAAACCTGCCTACCACAGTGGGTTCTCTATCTTATTAACCACATCTTGAAACTTTCTTTCTTGAAGACTTTATCACTGTGACAGATGGGATATTTTGGACTTTCACCTTAGACATCTTTGATTAGTTATGGGGCACCAAATTACGAGCGGACTTTCTCAGACGCTAACTATGTTCGGATCTTCTTTCTGGGCATCAGATTTCAATGAAAAGCCAGAACATAACGTGATCTTATTTAAATGACTTGCCGGATCAGATCATAAAGTTCCCTATACGCGCTTTATTTCAGATGAACCACACGTCAACGACTCCACCTCGGGTGCCACAGGCGATTGCTCAATCGGAAATGAATGCCACTGTTGATGATGGAAGAAGCTAACTTAATGCTGGTTTCCTTTGCTTATTAAGCAAACTTCCATTTCTTTGAACCTGAAGGGGAGACTCAGATTCAGAAGAACTGCACAAATGGAAATTCTTATTTAAGACTATTTTCAGCATGTTATCTAATTCTTTCTATTTTCTGTTATTATTTTATGGGACATTAAGAAAAGACACCAGTAAACTATCATTTTCTGGTTGGAACTTTTCCTATGGAAGCCCAGACACATTACTCAATGATCCCCTTACCATGGCGTTGATGGATCTGTGTAAGACCACCAGGATCTAAGCATAAGCTGAAAAGCATTACCTGGGGAGGTGTCTTACCAGAAGCCTGATATTGGCCTTTTTGAACTCATACTAAACATTCAGAAGTGTTAATATACCTCATTTGGAAAAGAAACTAAATCAGAATCTTTTCTGGAAATAAACCCCGTCGCCCTCAAGGCCGCTGAGCGCGGCACCGAGCCGATTTCGATCCTGATCAGCAAGAAGGCCGGCCGGCTCTATATCCGCCAAGCCTGGACCCCTGATCTACGAGACGTCCGTCGCCTTCAAAGACCCAGGACAACCCATGGGCACCACACGTCTATCTCGCCGTGGGGTCAGAAGGAAAGCGCAGAGAACCTGCGCTGGCTCTCCGTCTCCGCTTCAATCCTCTGGCCAAGCACGACCGCGAAAAGGCGCACAGCCCGCAGCGCAGAAGCTGGCTGTCGCGAGGCGGTGCCTCGACTTCCGAGCCGTTGTCGGAAACGGCGATGAGTGCCACTCGACCGCTTCGAGCTTCCACAAGAGGCAAAGCGGTTCATCGAGGAAAGATTGTGGATCGGTGCATCGCTCATCATTTCCGACGAGGGCATCAGCAACGAAACGGGCACCTATACGGACTTCATCGTGCTCACTCGCTGAGGCGCTTTCGCGCCAACCGGCCACAGCACGCTTCCGGCAATCATCGAGACTTGCCCCTCGCGGCACCGCTGCGACGCGAGCCGTCCCTCGCCGGGGCAGGGCCGCGCGATTGCAAGCAATCAACGCTAAGCCGCGCCCATCAGTGCGTTGGCGGCTCGCGCACCGGCTGCGCCCGTATGAATTGGCGTATTTTTGCCAAGGCGGCGTCGGGCGCGTCTGGAACCACTGCATGACCGCATCCGGGAAAGCGTGCAAACTGCACGAGGTGCGCCGGCAGAGCCGCGACGATGTCGGCCTGGCATTCGATCGGTGTCGCATGGGATCCTCGTCTCCGCCCATCACCAGCGTCGGGCACGCACGCCCGCGAGGTCGGAAAGCATGTTGAAGGTGTGGTCACTCCCGCCTAGTCGCGAACGCCTGGAGACCGGATTGTTCAATACGCGCGCATGACTTGGGATCAGCGAGGTGCGCGTATAGAGCGGAAGCGAGTTCGCCGCCAAGGCCGCGCAGGAAGGCCACGTCGCTATGCCCCCACGAACAATCGACGATGCGCCATGGCACCGACCTCGGGTCCTCCCAATTTCTCGAACAAGGCGACACGCCGGTCGCTTGTGAGTGCCGCCCGCGGCTTCCGTGCTGATAGGAGTTCGCGTTGCATAAGCCAATGCGACCTTGCCGCCAAACGAGTTCCCAACACGATCGGACGCTCGATGCCAAGCAGGTGGCAGAAGGCGCGCACGTCGTCGCCCCATTGTGCAAGTGTCCACGCATCCTGTTGGCCCGGCGTCACTGCGGCCGTTGCCGCGGTGATCCAAGTAGACGACCTGCACACAGTCGACCAAGCTCGAGTAAACGGGCTTATAGATTGAGTGATCGAAACCGGGGCCGCCGTGCAAGAGCAACAACGTGGGCTTTTCGGCGCATGCTCGGGCCGTCGGGCACCAGGCGCGCACCCTCGACATCGAAGAAGAGCCGCACGCCATTCACCAGTACGCGCATTGGCTTGTCGATCCTTGGATGCGCTTGCGAGCGTCGAGCCGTAAGCCGTTGGAGGCGCCCAACCTCCCAACCTCGCCCTTAATCGGTCACCTCGCAAGAGATGCCTCTCAGTCTCAGCGCCTTACAGGCGTAGCCAGCACGCCATCGGTGTCCCGAACCGATCCCTGCAAATCCTAATCCCAGTTGGGGTATCGACTTTGGCCTTTGGCAAAAACAGGATCGAATTGCTGAAGCCAGCTTGCGGAACGCCCCACCGACGGTGCAAGCTTGCGATCAATTGACGAAGAGGTGTCGCCCAGAAGTGTGCGTCGCCAATCGTCCACAGAGGCCTCGGCGAACCTGGGGACTGACACCGCTACAAGCGGCGAGCGATGCACATCGACGCTGTTATTATCCGCGACGATCAAGTCACCGGATTGCCGAAACTGGGGCAGCGGTATCGTCACCGCCTGACCCGCGGCCGCGTGCGCGTTTTGATCTGAGCGTGCATCAGCAGATCCATGCAACATGCAATTGTCGCGCTTCGGGCGTGAGGAGATTGTCGGATCCGGGGGCGGCGGGGCCCGCGGGTCGGCCGGCCGCCTAGTGGTCTCGACGGTCGCGCGGCAACGGATTTACGTTGCGAGGCGAGCCGCATTGGCTAAACTGCCGCCTGCAAACGGGATAGGCGTAGCGCGCAAACCGTACGCCGAGGAGGCACTCGTCATGACGCTCGGTCGCCTGCGCCTAACTGTTGCAGAAGCAAACGCGACCTGGCGGAGGCTGCGCTCGCCGGCATCGGTTATCACAGCGATGAGGCGCGCATTATCGCCGATCACGTGATCGATGCGGCGCTGTGCGGTTACGAATATTCCGGCCTGGCCAAGATCCTGAACGTGCCGGAGAGCGAACACTTTCGGCTCACCACGCCGCCCCATGACGGTGTTGCGGGAAACCGAGATTTCGCTTGCCCTCGATGGCGGAAACAATGTCGGCATGCTGGCACTCTTTCACGCGGCGCAAGCCACGATTAAGAAGGCCGCGCGCATGGCCTGGCGCTCGTTTCCGTAGCCGATGCCTGGATGAGTGGGCGCAGCGCCTACTATGTGGAATTGATCGCCAAACACGGTCTTGTTGCCATCCACACCGCCTCCAGCTCGCGGCTGGTGGCCCCGCCCGGCGGCATCCGGCCAATGCTCGGCACCAATCCAATCGCCATCGCGGTTCCCTCTACGCGCGGACCCATCGTGCTCGACATGGGGACTTCGGCTTACATGATGACCGAACTGATGCTGCGCGAGAGGCTTGGCGAGCGCCTTCCCGAAGGGTCGCGCTCGGACCCACCGGCGAGCCGACGAGGGATCCGGCCCTGGCGCGCCAGGGCGCGTTGCTGCCGTTCGGAGGCTACAAAGGCTTCGGGCTGGCGCTCATGGTGCAAGCGCTGGGCGTACTTGCAGGCTCGGGCTACAGATGGCGAGAGCGACTATGGCTATTTGTTCATCGCCTTCCGGCCCGACCTGCTCGGGCCAGCCGACCTCTTCGAACGACGCGTGACCCAACTCATCGAGACGGTCAAGGCGACGCCGCGCCAGGCCGACGTTGAGGAGGATCCGCATACCCTCCGAGCGCGCCTTTCGGACGCGCGAGCGCTCGCTGCCGCGAGGGTCTAGAGATCGATCGGCAGGTATTCGACGCCCTTGTTGCCATGAAGACGCGGTCGATCTCGACGTGAGGCGCCGCCGGGCTGCGAAACGACCGGGGTTGCGAGGCGCATGCAGGTCAAAAGGATCCTTGCATGCGGACAGGCGGCCGGCGCATTGGTAGTCCAGGGGATTCTTGAGAGCCGACGACGCGAGAAGTGCCCATGCTGACAGCCGACATGAAGCGGATCATTACAGAGCAGCGCCTGGGGTTCCGTCGCCACGGCGGCCCCCGACGGGACGCCAAACCTCTCACCCAAGGGAACCTTCATCGTATTGGACGATGCCACGATCGCCTTCGGCGAAATTCGCTCACCGGGGACACTGCGCAATTTGCGCGCGAACCCTCGCGTCGAGGTCAATTTCGTCCGATCCATTCGTGCGCAAAGGCTATCGCTTCGCCGGCACGGCAACGGTGGTCGAGCGGGGGCGGCGGCCTTCCCGGCGCTGCTCGAGCGATTCGGCGGCCCGCTGGCACCGCGCATGCGCGCCGTCGTGACAATCAGCGTCAGCAAGGCGCTGCCCCTTACCTCGCCTGCCTATGACGAGGGGCAACGGAGCCCGAAATCAGACGGGGCTGGACGCGCCGCTTTCGCGACTTGCAGCCACAGCAGCGGTTCGAGGCCTGATTTTGCCAGGCCAGAAACGTTCCGCCGAGCCGGGCAGGCTTGCGCGAGAGCACGCAAAGCGGGGGCAAATGGCAACGGATAAAGTCACCTCCGGTCGAGCATCCATTTGGTTCGCTCAATGAGTGCGATCGCCTTCTGCAGTTCCTCCCGTGCCACCTTAAGGGCCGCCGCCTGCAACGGGGGATGCAGCAGCAGACCCTCTGCGGATACCCCATTGTCACGAAAGTTGTTGACGGCATCATCCGCTCGCGCGACGTGCTCAAGTACCAGGCGCGTGACTTTTGCGCGTTTCTCCATGCCTCCTCCTTTCCCCTGCCAGCCGATCGCCTGCCGCGACAGCCGCGCCTCACCGCCCACTCCGACCCGACTAAAACATGTGGGCAACGGCATCCGCCGCCGGCAAGATGGCAGCTTTCCCGACACGCGCTTTCTCGACAGCAAGTTTCCCGACCGAAGGGGCTTTGCTCAAACGTTGCCGACAAGACCTTTCCGGTGATGGAGCGCCGCCGGTTGCGCGGCGAAGGTATCAGGCAAGGACGACGGCGGACGCGGCACAGCGACCGAACGGACTATACCTTGGGCGACCAGCTGCTACAAAAAGCGTCACGCCCGTGCCGCTTGGAGCCAGGTACCGCCGTGTCGAGCCACAGGATCCCCGCAAACAGCAGGATAGCAACCTCGCCATCGCCGGTGTGGTTGCCGTCATTGCGACCGCCGCCATCCACTACATTTCAGGGATGTTCAACTGAGCGGTCGCCCTGGGCCGCTGGGCGCCGTTTTATAGCCCAATCCTGGCGATGCCGGTGGGCCCACCCGGGAGCTTCGGGCGCCCCGCGATGGCCGGGCGCAAGGCTAGATCGGCCAGGCGCCGGCGCGAGCTGCGGCAGGAAGCCGACGGCAATGAACGCCGCCGCCAGGATAAAAACGCTACGGCGCGCCGTCATCGCCGATTTGTGGGACATCCTGGCGCGGCGCACCGCCTGATCATCCTGCATTTTATGCAAAGCCGTAAACGGGTCATTGCCGGGGCTGGGGGCGAAGGTTGCGCAGATGGCGCGCGCGCTCGAGTTGTTCCTCGGCTTCGATTTGCCGACCCTCGTTGAAAAACGCCAGCCACCACTCGCGAAGCAACAGCGCAAAGCCGGCGAAATCAAAGACCAGTCCGCCGATCGTCAGCCAACTTTGGATCATCGATTACCCAGCCAGAGTACGGCCTACCTACAGCCGACAGCGATCAAACAACACCGCCCGGCAATTGTGGCGCCATCATGTAGGTCAAGCGTCGGCGCGCCGTTGTTCTGCAGCCCAGAAGTCGCGGATCGCAGAGGTCGGCAAGTCACGTGTCCGACACGATGCAGTGCCAGTTTTACTGGCATAGGCCATCACTTTTCGTCCTGGCAATTGCGAGACTGTGTATATGTCCCGGGTTCTGCTGGCGAGGTCAGGCCTCGCACCCAATCTGCTTCGCCTACTGATTACATTGCTCACGGGATTTGCGCTCTTAAGTGGCGCGCACGCCTTTACGCAAAGCGCAGGCGACCGCTGGGTCATCCTGGCAACCCGTGCGCTCGACACTAAATCTGGACGCGCCAGCATCGACCTCAGAAGGGCAAAAGGTGCCTTCAAGGCCGTTCGCCCTTACCGTCAAAACCGGCGCCCTGACCCTGACGCGCCTGGAGCTGACCTACGGCGATGGCACGGTGCTCAAGGTACGCCGCTCCCCTCACCTTGCGGAGAGGAACAGAAATCGCCGCTGATCGGCCGGCGCGCGGACGACGCCTTCATCGACAATATTCGCGCTGACGTTTAAGGGCGCCGCCGGGAATTGGATAGTGCCGTGATAGAGGTGGCGGGCCTACAAAGCCCGCAGGGGCAAGTGGCCGTCCGCGAGCCGCCGCGCGCCACAACAGCCCGCAGGGTCGACCATACCGGACAACAAGACGGCGTCTTCCCAATCCCAAGGTGGCGAAGCGACCGATCGGCGCCACCCGCACGAGGAGACACGCCAAAAGGCTCCTCGAGAGCCCGAACAGGAACCCAAGACGGAAGCCGAGCCGACCAAACCGGCGCCCGTTGTCAGAGGCATCGCCGAGCCCTGGGACGTCGTGCCTGTCTTTTACGGCACGGATCGTGGCCGACAGCAGCTAGGGGCGAGTACCGTCTACGGGGCCGAGCGCGCGCGCAGGCTGGAACTCGGGCGAGCCCTCGTAACCGTCCCCAAGGCGCATCAGATTCCCAATCTTGAGCGACCTTGGGTATACCGGCTGCCCTTCACCCAGATCGTCCTGCACAGCGAGCCCGAGGACCCGCGCCAGCATTTCACCCTCAAGGACGTGCGCCCCCTTAGCAAGGAGGAGTTTCTGCAACTTGTCCAGGAGCGCCTAAAAGGATCCAGCGACTACAAGGATCATGCCCTCGTGTTCGTGCACGGCTTCAACACCAGTTTCGAATATGCGCTCTACCGCACGGCTCAGATCGCCTACGACATCAAGTTCGATGGTGTGCCGTTGCTCTACAGCTGGCCGTCAATGGGCTCCCTCACGCTGCATGACTATTCTCACGACCGCGAGGAGTTCGGGCCAGGCAGAACCCTATTTGCGCGAATTTCTACGAGCTGGTCGCCCGCGACACCGGTGCCAAGTCAGTCAGCATCATTGCGCACAGCATGGGCAATCAGCTGTTGCTGCCGGCGTTGCTCGATCTAAAGCGGATGGCACCCGCCGACGTCACGATATCGCAGGTGATTCTGGCGGCGCCCGACGTGGACCGCGACGCGTTCGAGAATATCGCCCACGAGCTCACCGGCGTCAGTCGCGGTGTCACGATGTTGGCGGCCAGCAATGATTTGGCCCTCGATATCTGCGCGCCGGTTTTGGGGCGGGGTACCCCGGGCCGGCGACGTTCCGCCCGGCGGGCCGATCGTGAGCGAAGGGATCGACACCATCGACATCACCGCCGTTTCCACCAAGGTATTTGCGCTCAATCACTCGGGCTATGCGGATACCAGCGCGCTGCTGAGCGATATTCAGCTGCTGATCCAAACGGGGGAGCGCCCACCCGACAAGCGCGTACCGATCTTGGAGCGGGTCAAGACTGCGAAAGGCGACTATTGGCGCTATCCGAAGTAGCGGCAGCCGCGCGCCGCGCCTGACCTTGACCGTTACCGTCGTCCAATTGTAGGGGCCCGATCCTCCCAGGCCTGGGAGATACGCGGGGTCGGAGCAAAGAAAAATGCTTCCTGGGCAACGTCTCTCCCGCGCCCAGCGGCGGGGCCGGAAGGGTGCGAGCGCGTCAGCGCCGATGCGTGCGCGCCACCGTCGAGCCCATGTCCTTCGCGCACCGACCGGCACCGGCCGATGGCGAGCTGGGCCTTAACCCCTGCCGCGGCCGGCAAGCCCGACGCTTCCTGGTAGCCGGAACGGCAGCGTCGATGTTACCCTCCGTGCCATGCCTATGCGACGCACATCACCAGGCACACCACAAGCAAGACAACGACGATCGCTAGGCAAGACTGCGCGCGCACCACGCAGGCAGCGCGAACAATAAACGCATATTGGAGTGACGCCGTGACGGTAGCGGAGATTCTTGCAGCTAAGGGTTCCAAAGTCATTACCATCAAACCATCGGACACGATCACGACGCTGTGTGAGTGTTTGCGAGAAAAAGCGCATCGGCGCTGCCGTCGTCAGCAGCGACGGGACGACGGTCGACGGTGTGATCACAGAGCGGGATGTCGCGTTTGGACTGGCCGTGCATAAAAGCGATTTGCACGCACTTCCGGTCTCCGAGCTCATGACCAAGGCCGTGATTACCTGCTCACCCCATGACAACGTGGCGCTGGTCGCCTCGACCATGCTGGCGCGCAATATTCGCCACCTGCCCGTCGAAGAACAGGGACGCGTGGTGGGCATGATCAGCATTCGCGACGTGCTCAATTGGCGCGTCAGCGAGTTGCAGTACCAGACCGGCCTGCTGCGCGCCTTTGTCAGCGAGACGGAGCGCAACCCTCCCGTGGATCGCTGAGGCCAGGGGTGCGGCGGCTGTCAAGCGGCCGTTTGCCGTCGCAACGGCCGCAGCCTCGCAAAATCCATATCGCTCAAGGCCATAGTGCTGACGGGACCGCGGCGCGCCGCATGCTGCCAGGCAATGCGGCGCAGACAACGGACGCGCGAACGGCGTCGAGAGTGGCGGCCTGCTGCTTAGGGCGTGCCCGGCAGAGGAGGTGTCGCCTAGTTAAAGAGGCGATGATCGACCTTGTCGCCCGGCTTGAGGCCCAATCGGGCAGCCTCGCCGCCAGCAAGCTCAAGACAGGCGACGGCGTCGCCCCGCGAGCTGATAATGGCCTCTGACAGGGGCTCGGTGCCGGCTTCGATACGGTGCACCGTGCCATCCTTGCGGATGAAGACCATGTCGAGGGGAACGTAGGTGTTGCGCATCCACATGGTGATTTCCCGCGGCGTCTTATAAAGAACAGCATGCCGCTGTTTGCGGGCATGTGGGTGCGGAACATCAAGCCCTGCGCGCGCTCCTCATCGGTTTCGGTGATCTCCACATTGATGAGATGCTCGCCTTGCGCGGCCGTGTGGAGCTTGAGAGTTTCGCGCCGCATCGCCAATGAGGGCTGAACACCTACCGTCCCTGCCAGTATTGAGACAATAACAAACAGGGCCGCCCAGCGGACGGCCCAGCGTTGTCTGAGTGTTGGTTCAATGCGCAGGGCTTCAGTGCCTCGGCGGCAGACCCGAAATCGCGCCATCCGGACGCAATTCAGCAGCCATGCAGCCCTTTGCTCCATTGCCCCACCGAACCAAAACGACCTGATCAGGCCTAAGCTCCGTAAATCCGAAACGCCGAAGCGTCTCCATGTGCACGAAGATATCCGGCGTGCCGTCGCCTCGAGTCAGGAAGCCAAAGCCCCGAACCCGATTGAACCACTTAACCCGTGCCCGTTCCCACTCGCTTTCCGGCGTGACCTGCACGTGGGTGCGCTGGGGTAATTGGGAGGGGTGGATCGCCGTGCTCTCGTCCATGCTGAGGACACGGAAGGCCTGCAGGCCCCGTGGCCGCTTGAGCACCTGGCAGTGCACGCGGGCACCTTCATAGGCCGTCTGATAGCCGCCGGCCCTGAGGCAGGTGACGTGCAAAAGCACGTCCGCCAGCCCATTGTCTGGCACGATGAAGCCATAACCCTTGGAGACATCGAACCATTTGATGGCCCCGGCAATTTCGAAGACTTCTACTCCGGGCTCGCCGGCGGCCCCTGGGTCGGGTGCTATACCTTTGCTGCTGAACTCTGGTTGATCTTCCGGAAACTCCGGAGGAATCTTGCCATGGTCCCCCATACTTGAACCCCGCCTACGTTGCTACGAACTGCCGCCACGACGAACCCAAGATTTCCCTCTCATGAGCACACCGCCGACGCAGCACCATCCGTGTATAACTAACACACCCAAGTACGGCTAGCTGATTTTGACTCCGTTAACGAACGTTAGTTGGCGATATCTTCAGAATGATTTGACCTATAGCTTCCCAAGCAACTGAAAAATCGCGCACTTCGCATCGAGATCTGCGCCGCCCCCGGCCACGCTTTCGGCTGTGGACTACCGACACTAGGAACTTACTGGTGGATAACTTGAAACCTGGCGGAAATTTTCTTGTATTCCGGCAAGTATATTTCGCAGTCGATTGCGAGATCAGGTTGCGGACCATGAGGTTGGTGATCCGTCATGATGACGAAAATGCGACAGTCCCTCCCCGTCACGGGCGGCGCCGTCGCCGTCACGGCTGGGCATTGCCCTTGGGGTGCGGCCGTTGCGCTCCCGTCTGGCGCTTGCGCGCCGCCCCCTGGCGGCGCAAACTTGAGACTTGCACCCAGTCCTAGGAGGCTTTTCCCGTGCCGCTCCGCTATCTCCACACCATGGTTCGCGTCGCCGACATCGAGAAGAGCCTCGATTTTTACTGCAAGAAGCTCGGCATGGAAGAGGTACGGCGCAGCGAAAGCGAAGCCGGCCGCTACACCTTGGTTTTCCTGGCGGCGCCGGCGGACAAGGGGCGCGCGGGCGCCTGAACGCGCGCCTTTGCTCGAGCTCACCTTCAACTGGGATCCGGAAAATTACGGGGAAGGACGCAATTTCGGGCATTTGGCCTTTGAGGTCGACGACATCTATGCAACCTGCGACCGCTTGCAGAAAGCGGGCGTGACCATCAATCGCCCCGCCGCGCGACACCGCATGGCCTTCGTTCGCTCCCCGGACAATATTTCCATCGAGCTCCTGCAAAGGCGAGTCGCTGCCTAAGCAGGAGCCCTGGGCGTCCATGTCCAATACGGGCAGAGTGGTAGCCCCACGGCGCCCTGGCCCGGGCAAATTGTCTAAAAGCTGCGCTCGACGCTTGCCGAGCCTTAAGGCCCGGCACGGGAGAACCATCGCCTCGGGGGCCTGCGTCGGCCCGCTCACAAGCGTTTGCTCGGACGGGGTGCCCTTGCGCGCCATGAGTGCTGCCAAGTCTCGCCACGCGCCGGCAGCAACCGGTTTGAGGTCGCGTGCGCCCCATGCCCCTCAACCTTGTGCTGCCCGCCCCCGCATCTCGACCCAGCTTTATATCGCCATCGTTTTGACGGTGGCGGTCGGGCTTGCGGGCCTCAGCATCAAGTTTGCAGGCGGGACGATCGCTGTCGCGCAACGGATACAGACGAGGATTAGAACCCATCGTGCTGCTGGCGCGCGCGGAGGTCTGCTGGCGGAGAACAGGCGGCTGGTCGATGCGGCCATGCTTGAGGCCCGGCAGCGGCGGCTGCCGCCCAGGTGCAGACCTGCCAGGCAAACAACGCCGAACTCGGCCGGCTCTTGCAAGGGCTCGACCATGCGGCGTCGGCTCCGCGTTCCGCGCCGCTTCCGAGGTGGCCGCAGCGCAAGGCAACGCGGTTTTCAGGCTGGCGCGCGCCGCCGGCGGCGAGGCGCCATCGCAGCCTCGCGCTATGCCACCTCCAGCGACGACCTGCGCGCCGCATCGGCTTTGAGCGACAGCAACGGATCAACGCCGCCGAAACTCAGCCTCGACCGGCTCGGGGCCAAGGCACGCGTCAGATCGTGTGGATACTCGCTGGCGCCGGCATTGCCGGCATGCTGATCGGGCCGCTCGGGCTGTTCCTGCTGCGCCAGGTGCTCAAGCGCATCGGCGCGGTCGGGGCGCGTTGGCCGCGCCTCGCCCGCCACGATACCTCGGTCGAAATTCCCGATCTTGCAAGTGGGACGAGATTGGCGAATTCGCACGCTCGATCGCCGTGTTCAGAGAGCCAAGTCGATCGAGCTCTGCACAGAAGGCCGAGCTGGAACGGCTCAACCTGCAACTCGACGTTGCCATCAACACGCGTGCCGCTCGGCCTTAGCATGTTCGACGCGCAAGATCGCCTGCTCGTGTGCAACACGCGTTACGCCGAGATGTATCGGCTGCCGGGCGAATTCGACGGTGCCCGGCACCGGTCGCACTGCGCGCCACCGGGACCATTGGAGCAAGCGCGGCGCGCGCCGCCAGCAGAGCGAAGCACCGATGCCGGGCGGCGGCGAGGCGCCCGCCACAGCGCCGATGATGATCGAGCTGGCCCGATGCACGCATCATTGCCGTCTCGCGCCAGCCGCTCAAAGGGTGGCGGCTGGGTGGCGCTGCACGAGGACGTCACCGAAAAGCACCGGCAGGAACAGGGAGATTATCCATCTTGCCCGCCATGATCCTCTGACCAACCTCGCCAATCGCGCCTTGTTCAGGAACAATTGCAGCAGGCGTTACAGCGAATGGCGCGTGGCCAGGGCTTTGCCGTGCTTTGCCTCGATCTCGACCGCTTCAAGGCCGTCAACGACAACCTCGGCCACCCGGTCGGCGATGCGCTATTGAAGCAGGTAGGCGAACGATTGCTGAGCTGCGTGCGTCAAGGAGACCCGGTGGCGCGCCTGGGCGGTGACGAATTCGCCATTATTCAGGCCAGCGCCCGCGACCCAAACCAGACCGAGATCCCTGGCGCGCCGCATCGTCGAGACCGTCGGCAACCCCTACTATATCGAGGGCCATCGCCTCGAGATCAGCACCAGCATCGGCATCACGCTTGCCCCGCGCGACGGCGCGCAAGCCGACCTACTCATGAAGAATGCCGACTTGGCGCTTTATCGAAGCAAAGCCAGCGGACGCGACGGCTTTGCCTTCTATCAAGCCCGAGATGAACGATGTGGCCGAAGGCCGCCGGACCCTTGAAGGCGATCTGCGCCGCGCCTCGACCACGATGAGCTGGAAATCAGCTATCAGCCGATTGTCGCCCTCGAGGTGGACGGCATCGCCGGCTTCGAGGCGCTGGCGCACGGGACGCATTCAAACCGCGGCACGCTGGCGGGCGAAGCCCTCATGCTCCTTGCCGAGGAGATCGGGCTCGCGGTCGAGGTCGCCGAGTGGACCTTGCGTCGCTCACTCGCGCAGGCGGCGCGCTGGTCGCTGCCCGTCAAGGTTGCGGTCAACATCGTCTCCCTGCAGCTGCGGCGCAACCTTCTGGACCTGGTGCTGCAGGCGTTGGCCGCGTCGCGCTTGCCTTCCGACCGCCTCGAGCTCGAGATCGCCGAGATCCCTCCTTATGCAGGACAACCAGACTACGCCGGCGTTGCTGCATCAGCTCCGCCAGCTCGGCGTGCGCATCGTCCTGGACGATTTCGGCACCGGCTACGGTTCGCTCAGCTATTTGCGCAGCTTCCCCTTCGACAAGGTCAAACTCGATCGCGGGCTGATCGCCCAGGCGGCGCGGGCGCCGAACGCGGCCGCCCTGGTCGAGGCCATCATCGGCCTGGCTGGAAAACTCGGCATGACCACGCTTGCCGAAGGCGTCGAGAGCGCGCAACAGCTCGACTGGATGCGCGCCCATGGCTGCACCGAAGCCCAAGGCTTCTTTTTCGGCGCGGGGGTACCAGCCGCCAAAATCGAGCCGATGCTCGCGCTCGGTGCGCCCCGGCAGGCCGCCTGAGCTTTTGCAGCGGAATGCCTAGTCCAAGGTGCGGCGGAACCGGCGCACGGCAAACGTCATGGCAACGAGCATCAGGCCCGAGAGCGCCAGCACTTCCATCTGTAGGTCATAGAGCCGTCGCGCTCTTGAGCATGATGCCGCGCACGATGCGAATGAAATGGGTCAGTGGCAGCAACTCGCCGAACCACTGCGCCCAGCGCGGCATGCCGGCGAATGGGAACATGAACCCCGACAGCAAAATGTTAGGAAGGAAAAACATGAACGACATCTGGATGGCCTGCAGCTGGTTCTGGGCGATGGTCGAGAAGGTGTAGCCAATCGACAGGTTGGTGGCGATGAACAGCGTGCTAAGCGCGGCCAGCAACGCAATGCTGCCCTCGATCGGCACCGCGAACAGCAGCACACCGAAACCCATGATGAGAGGCGGCCTGCACGAACCCGATCATGATGTAGGGCGCGATTTTCCGAGCATGATTTCCAGTGGCCGGATGGGCAGCGGCCAGTAGGCTCTCCATCGTGCCGCGCTCGACCTCGCGCGTGACCGACAAGGACGTGAAGATCAGCATCGTCATGGTCAGGATGGTGCCGAGCAGGCCCGGTACGATGTTGAGGCTTGTTACCCCGCCGGGTTGTAGCGCCGATGCTGGCGGATCTCGAACGGGACGGAGGCCTGGCTGCTTTCGGGGAGGCCGCGGTCGCGCGCCAGGGCGGTGCCGACGATGCCTCCGAGGGCAGCGAGCGCCGTGCCCGAGGCCACCGGATCGGTCGCATCGGCCGCCACCAGCAGGGCCGGATGGTCACCGCGGCGCACGCCACGCTCGAACCCGCCGGGATCTCGATGCCGAACAGCACGTCACCCGAGCGCATCCAGTGGTCCATCTCGGCTTCCGAGCGTGCCACATGCGTCACGGCAAAATAGGAGGTGTTGCGCAGCGCCGCCAGCACGGAGCGGGCAAGATCGCTCTCCTCGTGCATCAACACCGCGGTCGGCAGCTGCCGCGGCGTGGTATTGATGGCGTAGCCGAACAAAAGCAGCTGCACGACCGGGATGAAGATCATGGTCGCGAAGGTCAGCCGATCGCGCCGCAGCTGCACGAATTCCTTGATGAGCATGGCCAGCGTGCGCGACAAAGCACCCGAGCGCCGCCATCTGAAAATATCGATCATTGGAAGTTGTCCTGCGAACGCGCCATCAGGTCGATGAACACATCCTCCAACGACGGCGGTGATGGCACCCACCTGAGCTGCCGATCATCGCGTGAATGGGGCAATGGCGTCCTCCAGAGCCTCCGCGTCGCGGCCAGCGACATGCAGGCTGCTGCCAAAGGGCGCCACCATGTCGATCCCCTTGCGGCCTGCGAGCTGGTCGGAAAGGGCCGACAAATTTGCCCCGCTGACGGTGTAGGTTTGCGAGTGCGACTTCTCGATCACCTCGCCGATGCTGCCTTGCGCCAAGAGTACACCGTAGGCGATGTAGGCAATCTCGTGACAGCGTTCGGCCTCATCCATGTAGTGCGTGGAAACCAGCACCGTCATGCCGTCGGCGGCAAGCTTGTGGATCTCGTTCCAGAACTCGCGCCGCGCCTTGGGATCGACGCCGGCGGTGGGCTCATCGAGCAGCAGCAGCTCAGGCTTTGGCAGAATGCAGGCACCAAGCGCCAGGCGCTGCTTCCAACCGCCGGAGAGCGTGCCGGCCAGCTGTCGCTCACGCCCCGCAAGACCCAAGCGCGCGATGGCGCCTCGGGCCTCCGCGCCGGGTCGCCAAGCCCATAGACGCGGGCGACGAACTCGAGGTTCTCCAAAATCGACAGATCCTGATAAAGGCTGAACCGCTGCGTCATGTAGCCGACGTGGCGTTTGATCTGTTCACTGTCGCGGCGAATGTCGTAGCCAAGGCAGCTGCCGCGACCGCTGTCGGGCGTCAAGAGCCCGCACAACATGCGCAGCGTGTGTAGTCTTGCCCGAGCCGTTCGGACCCAGAAAGCCGTAGATTTGCCCGCGCCTCACCCGCATGCTGAGATCGCGCACGACCTGCTTGCCGTCGAAGGATTTGCTGAGGCCTTCGACCTCGATGGCGATCTCGCCGTTGCCATTGTCACTTTTGCGCATGACTGACGCCTGCCGCCTGTTTCAAGGTAACCGACACCGGTTGCCCGACGCGTAGATTTTCAGGCTGCTCGGGGCGCGCTTCGATGCGGAACACGAGGCGGACGCGCTCACTCACGACTGTAGATCACGGGAGGCGTAAACTCGGCCTGTGCCGAGATGAAGCTGACGCGCGCGAGCAAGCCAGTCTTGCAGCCATCGCAAGTGACGGTTGATCCGGTCGTCAATCTTGAGGCTGGGCAAAGGTCGCTTGCGGCACGAAAAGCGCACCTTGGTGTTGTTCGGCGGCAGCAGGGATACGATCGGTCGGCCCGCCTGCACCATTTCGCCGGTGCGGAAATAGAACCTCCCTGCACGCTACCCTGCACCGGGCTTGCGACCTTGCGCCGCTCAGGCGGGTGCGCGTCGAATTCAGCCTTGCCTCCGCCGAACGTAGGGTTGCCTCGGCATCGTCAAAGCTCTTTTGCGAACCGACGGCGCGTTTGAGCAGCGCTTGCGCCCGCTCGTAGGTCTGCCGCGCATTGACGACGGCGGCCTCGTTCTCCGCCACGGCGGCGCGCTGCAGATCGGCATCCACCGCAAACAGCGGCGAGCCGACCTCGACACTGTCGCCTTCACGCACCGACAAGGTTTCCAGCCGACCCGGTTCCTCGGCGCTGACGAAGATGAGCTCGGCCTCGACCCAGCCCTGAAATTCCAGCTCCGACCGCTCACGGCCCCAGTACTGAAAGGCGGCAAGAGCGAGGCCGACCACAGCCAGGCCCGTCACGGCAAACAAGCGCTTGTGCTGCACGGTCATGGTGCGTTCTTTCCAGTGAGCAGATCGCAGTGGGCGCTGAGCAGCCCGGCAACGTCGAGCGGCTCGATCTTGGCGAATAGGCCATCCCAAATGACCGCTAGCAGCAAAGGCGCAACGATGAGCTGGGGAAAGCGTGCCGCCGCATCATCTCGAAAACTCCCCGCGCCACCGCCTCGGTCGCAACGGTGCGCATTAGCGCCATGCCGCGCGCGACCACCTCGCGGTAGTAGAAGTTGGCAATGGCGGGAAAGCGCGGCCCTTCGGCGATGATGAGGCGCAACAGCGGTTTGCGCTTGGTCCCAAGCACCTCCCGCTGGAAAAGGGCGAAGAACATCCGCAACGATTTGGGCTGGCTTCATATCCGGGGCGAGCGCAGCCGTGCCCACCCGCTGCATGATCGGCGTCACGGCACCACGCACGAGGTCCTCAAACAGGGCCTCCTTGTCCTTGAAGTAAAGGTAGAGCGTGCCCTTGGCGACGCCGGCGCGAGCGGCGACGTCCTCAAGCCGCGCCGCCTCGTAACCCTGGGCGGCAAAGACCGTCAGGGCGGCGTCGAGGATGGCCTGCCGCCGCGCCTGCGCTTGCGGCCGACGGCCCTCGCCGGCGGCGGCCGCCAAAGTGCGGCAGCGCGCCGCGCGCGCCTCGCCTCGGCGCCCGCCACCTCTATCGCCTCGCCGCCCTTTGTCGCGCGCGCCCGCCGCTGCCGCTCCGCCATGGCTCTGCTCCTGCTCTGACCGGCTCGTGTTATGACTGACCCGTCAGTCATAAATCGGACCGCTCGACACTGGCGCAAGGCCCTGTTCACGAGCTTGTGATCGCGCAAACGGGCGCGCGGGGCCACTAATTGCGGGCCGTCTCAATGCGGCCCCAATTCGGAGCGGGCTTAGAGACTGTCTGGCTTATTTTCCAAAGTGTGGGAAGGCGTTGGAGCAGGGTGTTGCCATGGTGCGGAAGGTCGGGGAAATTCGCGGCTGGCCGATGTGGGTCCGCCTCGCGCTCGCTGGGGCGGCGCTGTTTGCAACCTTGCTGTTTCAAATTCCCCTGGAGCGGGAGGTGCCCGGCGAGCCGTTCCTGCTCTTTTTCCTGATCGTGATCAGCGCCACCTTGGTCTTCGGCAGGGGCGTGGGCCTGGTAACTGTTGGCCTCAGCGCGCTGCTTTCGATCTTCTTTCGCGAGCCGTTCGGGTCGCTCGCAATTCGGCACGCCGCCGACGTCATCAAGATCGAACTTTACGCCGTTCTCGCCGGCTGTTGTGTGGTCGGCTTCGCCTCGCTCGCCGACGCGCTGATCGCTGCTAACGAGAAAACCAAGGCGCTTGAGCAATCGGACCAGAACAAGTCGATCCTGCTGCGCGAATTGGCGCACGGCGTCGCCAACAATTTTGCCTCCGTTGCGGCGCTGATCAGCATCAAGTCCGCATCCGTGAGCGACAGCAGTGCCAAATCGGTGTTGGATGATGCCATCGAACAGGTCAGCGTGATGGCGCGTCGTGCATCGGCGGCTGCGCTCCGACGGGCACGGCGTACTCCTCGACAGTGAAACCTTCATTCGCGAACTGTGCGATGATCTCAAAGCCTCGGCGGCGCGCGGACGGCCGTTGTCGATCGGGTGCCGGGCGGAGCGCGGATCCTTGTCGATGGATCAGGCCGTGCTGCTGGGCTTGATCGTCAGTGAGTTGGTCAACATGCCATCAAGCATGCCTTTCCCGACGGCCGCCACGGCCACATTCGCGTTGGCTTGAAAACATTGGCGGCCGAGCGCGGCTTGCCGTGGAGGATGATGGCGTCGGTTTTGGTCGGCCGCGCCCAAGGTGCAACCTGGAATGGGACAAGAGCTCGTGCGCGGTCTGGCGCATCAGCTCGGCGGCGATCTCGAGGGTGCAATCCTCAAATGAGCGGCACCTCGTTTTACGACCTGTCAGTTCCGTGCGCCACCCCGACGACATGCGCACCACCCCCGGAACCTCCGCGGGGCTGCTGCACTGGAAGCGACGCGATTGCAGCCACCGGCGGCGTCAGCGACGGCCGACCGCAACAGGGGATGCACGGCCCCTCTTCCAGGCCTGGCGCGGCGCGAGCCCGTCGCGCGCTCAAGCCTTGTCGAGAGCCAACCGGATTTTGCTCGAGGCGTTCGGCGGCGGCGGCGCGGCAGAGCAGGGTCGGTGATTGACCGCAGCCACCCTCCACAACCCGGCGATGCCCGGCGGGTGCAAATAGTCGAGGCGCGTGATCGAGCAGTTGTCGATGGAAAAGCTGAGCGCGGTCGTGCGGTGGCACATCCAGCGCCAGTGCCAGGGCGGCGCGAATGGTGCCGCCGTGCGTTACCACGCAATAATGTCGCAGCCGCGATGCTCGGCGGTAGCGCGCTCGATGGCAGGCACGACGCGCGCAGCCAGATCGGCAGCTTCCCCACCGACGGGCCGCTCCGCCGCGGGCGCAAACCACAAGGTATGGGTCCCGACCTTGCGCGCGGCATAGAAGGCCTTGCGCTCCTGCCCCTGCCATTCGCCCAAATGCTGTTCGGCCAAAGCCGCCACCTCGACCGGCTTGACGCCGGCAAAGCGGTTGGGATGCCGCGGCGAGGATCGCCGCAGCCGTCTGTTTGGTGCGCAACCAGATTGCTGGTCAGCCAGACCGCCTGGCGCGGTAGCTCGCGCGCAAGAATGCCAAATATCTCCGCATCGCTGCAGTCACACGCCAGGTCGCGTTGGCCGCATAGATAAAACCGCCATCGGGCACGGGCGCATGCCGGATCCACCACCATCGCGTCTGTCTCCGACATGGCGCTCAATCCATCGTCACAACGATCTTGCCCATGGCCTTGCGCTGCGCCAGCTGGGCGATGGCCTCGCCGGCGCGTGCAAGCGGATAGCGCTCGGAAATGCGGGGTTTAATGGCCCCTTTGGCATAAAGCTGCATCAACTCGGCAATATTGGCGGCGTTGGCCTTGGGCTCGCGCCGCGCAAAGCCGCCCCAGAAGACGCCGACGATCTGGCAGGATTTCCGGAAGCGTCAAATTGAGGGGCAGGCGCGCGATGCCGGCGGGAAAGCCGACCACCAGCAAGCGTCCCTCCCAGGCGATGGCGCGCAGCGCCGCCTCGAATAGTCGCCGCCCACCGGATCACAGATGACGTCGGCACCGTTTGGTCCGCACGCCTGCTTAAACAAGTCCGATCAAGGCCTTGGTGCCCGCTTTGTCGAACGGTCCCGGCGGATAGACCACCCCGGCGTCGGCGCCGTGCTCGCGGGCAAGGGCCACCTTTTCCGAGGAAGAGGCCGCGGCAATGACGCGCGACCGAAGGCTTTGCCGAGCTCGACCGCCGAAAGGCTCCAGCGCCGCCGGCGGCACCGAGCACAAGCAGCGTCGCGCCGGGCTTGATGTTGGCCCGATCCTTGAGGGCATGCATTGAGGTGCCGTAGGTCAAGACCAGCGCGCTGGCGATATCGAAAGGCATGGTGGCCGGCATGGTTATGTACAATTGGCTTCCGCAATCACGAGGCTTGTCCGCCATGCCACCATGACCACACGAGCCGATCACGCGGTCCCCGGGCTTCAGCCGTTCCACCGCCGGTCCAACGGCTTCGACCGTACCGGCGACCTCGCCGCCCGGCGCGAATGGGCGGGGCGGCTGAAGTGATAGCGATCTTCAATGATGAGCAGATCGGGGAAGTTGACGCCGCAGGCCTTGACGGCCAGCAACACCTCGCCCGGCCCGGGCGTCGGATCGGGCATCTCCTCCAGCACCAGGGTCTGTGGCCCGCCGACGCTCTTGCTCAACATCGCCTTCATCGCTCGCAAACTCCAGCCAACCCGACGGATCGCAGCCGGCCTCAGTTACCAGAAGACGCCCGCGCGCGTCGATGCCGTGGAAGGGTCTTGTGCGTGCGTCATGGCAGCTTGGCCCAGAAGTGTGGCGGGTCCGTAGGGGTTGTGCCGCGATCGCAGGCTTAACCACGAGGGTCCAGCAGAGACCGCAAGGGCCAAAGCCCAAGCGATGCCGCGAGCCCTAGGCTCGAGGGATGGGGCGGGCCGAAGCAAGGCGCCGCAAAGCTTGGTCGGGATGGCGGTGGATCAATGTTAAGTCGTTGTCCGCCCTGCTGGTTTGTTCCCTGTGCGAGCAATCCGCCACAAGGTCAAGGCGCAGGTTCGAAGCTGAAGCGAAGCCCCCACCGTTTCCATCTCGCGCGCGGCAGCCGTTGAGGCGCTCATGAGCCCGGAGCCCGCATCGGGCAGCAGAACGGCCGCGAGGTCACCCCGATAGCGGCAGCATGCTGGCCCAGCAGGCCGCGGCGGGGGCAGCCCTGCCGCTGGGAACCGGCCGTTACGATTTGGGTCTCGCCGTTCGCCCTGCGGCCCCTGGCGCCGGCACCCACGGCAATGGCGTCGCGGCGAGCCCTTGCCCAAACCACGGGCTGGCAGCCGTGCCGTCCCCCAATCTGGGCAAGATCGGCCCACCGGGCGCCCCGGCGACGGCCGAAAAACCCAGCGGCCCGCCGAGAGCGTGGGCCGCGCGCGCCGCTTGAGCGGCGCCGTTTGCCAGTGCAGCGACCGCCGCGCGACCCGCTCTGCCAATGGGCGACCTGCGGCGTGCCGATCGAATTTTAGCCGCGGCCGCAAGACCTCCAGGCGCCGCTGTCGCCAGCCGAACCCGGCGCCGAGGCGACCGCCGTGACGGCGCTTGACCACCGTTGGGGACCCGCACGCGCGCACACTGCCGGCGGTTGCCACCTTTGCTGATCGGCCCCCACCCCAGCGCCTCCGGCCTCGACCCCACGCGGACGGGCGGGCCGGCTTAAATACCCCCAGTTGTGCAGGCGCCGCCAGTCGCAACTTGCTCGACGCCCCATTGCACTAAGAAGGAACCAATGCCCGGCCGATTTTTCAATGGGCTTGCGCAATCTTTATCCCAGGACACGCATGAAAACCGAGACGCCGCGGCCGATCCTCCTCAAAGACTATCGCCCGCCCAACTATCTCATCGATCACGTCGATCTCGATGTCTCGCTGGTACCGGAGCGCACCCGGGTCAGCGCCCGCCTCAATGCGGCCCAATCCGGCGCTTCGACGGGGAGCCCGGGGCGTTGCGACTGGACGGAAAATGCTGGAGCTGGAGACCGTGCGGCTCGACGGCCGCCAGCTCTCGCCCGGCGACTACACCAGCACCGACAAGGAGCTCGTGATCGGCAAGCCGCCCACCCGCGCCTTTGCCTTGGAGATCCTCACCTTCTGCAACCCCGGAAGCCAACAAGGCACTTGTCGGGTCTTTACCGCTCGCGCGGCATCTACTGCACGCAGTGCGAAGCCCAGGGCTTCCGTCGCATCACCTATTTTCTCGATCGACCGGACGTCCTGGCCACCTACGACGCGCGCCTCGAGGCGCGGCGCGCAACGAGCAACTCGGTCCTGTTGTCGAACGCGGCAATCCGGTCGAGCACGGTAGGCTCGACGGTGGCAAGCGCCATTTTGCCGTCTGGCGCGATCCGCATCCTCGCCGAGCTACCTGCTCGCCCTCGTCGGCGGCGACCTGACGTACTTGGCCTCCGACTTCGAGACCGCCTCGGGCCGGAAAGTTGCCCTCCAAAATCTACGTCGAACCTGGCAAAGAGGCCGCTGCGCCTGGGCCCATGGACGCGCCAGCGCGCAATGCGCTGGGATGAGAGAACGGTTCGGGCGCGGCTACGATCTTGACGTCTTCAACATCGTCGTGGCTCCGACTTCAACATGTACGGGCGCCATGGAGCAGATGCAGGTCTTAACATCTTCAACGACGCCCTGGTTTTGGCATCACGGAGACCGCCAGCGACCAGAGCTTTGCCGACATCGAGCGCGTGATCGCGCACGAGTATTTTCGCTGACCGGCAATCGCATCATACCTGTCGTGACTGGTTCCATCTCGCTCTCAGGCGAGGGCTGACCGTCTTCCGTGATCAAGAGTTCTGCGCCGACCAGCGCTCGGCCACGGTGCAGCGCATTCGCGATGTGCGAAATTTAAAGGCGCGACAATTTCCCGAAGGCAGCGGACCGCTGGCGCACCCGGTGCGCCCCGACCGCTACATCGAGATCAACAACTTCTATACGGCGACCGTCTATGAGAAAGGCGCCGAGCTCGTGCGCATGATCCAAACCCTGCTCGGGCACGATCAATTTCGCAAAGGTCTCGATCTCTACTTCGAGCGCCACGACGGGCAGGCCGCCACGGTGGAGGAATTCGTGGCCTGCTTCGAGGACAGCTCCGGTAAAGCCTGCGCCAGTTCATGACCTGGTACGCACAGGCAGGCACCCCGGAACTCGTGTGCAAGCTCAAATGGGATCGGCGCGCCAAGACGGCGGAGCTGAGCATTACCCAACTGCTGCCGCCGACGCCGGGGAGGCGCGAAAGCGGCCGCTGCAGATCCCGCTGCGGCTGGGGCTCATCGGCCACAATGGCCATGACCTCGATCTGGTGCTGGCGTCCGGCGGCCCGCTCGAGGGTGGTCTCCTTGAACTCGGCAAACGTACCGAGACCTTCCGCTTCAAGGACGTCCCGTCACGCCCGGTGCCCTCGCTGCTGCGCGGGTTCTCGGCGCCCGTCAACCTGACCATCGACCACTCCGAGGCCGACCTCCAGTTCCTGATGGCCAACGACAGCGATCTTTACAACCGTTGGCAGGCGGCACAGGAGTATGCAACCCGCGTCCTCGGTCGCCGCCGTGACGGCGCTGCGTGCCGACAAGACCCCGGAGCAGCCGGATCGCCTTCATCGCCGCGCTCGGGGTCACCGTTGCCAACCACGACCTCGACCCCGGTTACCGGGCGCAATTCATGTTTCTGCCGAGCCGAAAGCGACATTGCCAGGGTGCTCGGCCGGGATGTCGACCCGCTCGCCATCCATCTCGCACGCAAAGAGGCTGCGCAAGGCGATCGGGACCTCACTACAGGGGGTCCTGCGCGATATCTACCAGCGCTACGAGGTCAAAGGTGCCTATTCGCCGGCGGCCGAATTCGCCAATCGCCGCGCCTTACGCAATGCCGCGCTCGGCTACCTGACGAGCCGTGGCCGCCGCGAGGACATCACCCGTGTCGCGGCGCATTTCCAGCATGCGCAACGCCACCGACGAGCTGAACGCGCTGGCAATGCTAGCCGAGCTGCGCTCACCCGAGCGGACGCGCGCGTTCGCCCGTTACTACGAGCGCTGGAAAGACGATCATCTGGTGATCGACAACTGGTTCGCCTACCAGGCCGTCTCTCCCTCGCCTCGGCCCTGGCACGGGTCGAAAGTTGGCGCGCCACCCGCTCTTCTCCCTCAAGAACCCCAACAAGGTGCGCGCGCTGATCGGCACCTTCGCCGTCGCCAACCCCGTCACCTTCAACCGACCTGACGGCAAGGGATATGCCTTCGTCGCCGAGCGTGTGCGCAGAGCTCGATCGCTTCAACCCGCAGATTGCCGCGCGCCTATTATCCGCCTTTCGCAGCTGGAAGATGCTGGAGCCACAGCGGCGTCGCCTGGCGAAGAAGACGCTCGGCCAGATCGCCAAGACCAAACCGCTGTCACCCGATGTGATGGAGATCGTCGGCAAGATGCTGGAGTAGAGCCGCAGCGGTCACAGCACGCCTTATTTTGGTCTTGATACTGAAGGTAGGCCTCGACAAGCGATTCTGCCTGTACCGCACAATATGGAATGATCTCGGCGCGTGTTCGGTGCCGGGTCGGTTCTGGGCAGCATTCTATTCACAATCCGGTCGAGGGCTAGGGATGGCGCGGGGCACGTCGCCTCAGCCACGGAGGGCTTCGTCCATCGCATGGACGGCCGTGGCAGGCATGGTCATTGAGAGCACACAGGCGTGGCTAAGATGGGCGAGGGTTGGGCGCGGACGCCGACTGCAGGGCCCACAGATCGCCGCAACGCTCTATTTGGCCGGTATGGCCTTGGTCTCGCTGACGGCTTGGCAGGCCCCGGCCGCTGGCTTGAGTGATGTTGCCTCCTCCATCGGCGCCCTGCACCTGCTCTTGCTGCTGGGGATCGGCAGCGTCATGGCGCTCACAACCCTTGCCCGGAGCGAGCGGCTGCGCCTTGAGGCGTGCGCCACCCCGACCAGGGACGCCCCCGGCGAAGGTCTGGGCGAGCTGATGGCCCACATGAGCCACGCCTTGCGCACACCCCTCAATGCGGTGATCGGCTTCTCCGAGGTCATGGCGCGCGAGTTGCATGGCCCGCTTGGCAACCGTCGCTATCAGGAATACGCCCACCACATCTGTGAAAGCGGAGGACGACTGCTCAAATCGTCGGAGGATGCGTTGGCGGTTACCGAAGCCATGACCGCCTTGATGACCGATCGCGGGCGCCGGGAGCGGGTGCTAGTGAGCGCGCTTTTGCGCGAGGCCTCAGAGGGCTTGGAGGCCGCCGCCGGGCTAAGGCTAATCGGCTGCGAGGGCTTCGCCATCACCTGCGAGCGCCGCGCGACCGCGCAAGCCTTGCAGCATCTTCTTCGCCACGCTCGTAGCCCTGCCGGGGCCGATCGCTTCGAGATCATCACCCGACCGGATCCGGCCGGCGGTCTCGAACTGCGCGCCCAGGGGCAGGGGGGCACAGACAAGGGTCCGAGACAAGGGTTCTGGCGGCGCCCCATTGCACATCATTTTGGCTCGCCTGCTGCTGCAGACGCAGGGCGCGAGCCTCGAGTACTCAAGCGGGGAGGGCGGTTGGTCGGCGCGTGTTGGCTTCGCCGCTCAGGGCTAGTGGGCTTGCGGCGCGAACGGCGCCCTTAAGAGAGCCGGGCGCTTGCGGGATTGGCGGCCGCCTATTTCGTCTGCTGGTTGCGGTCATTCACCTGCCGATCCGGCTCATCAGAGCAGATTCTGGCCCGACGGGCGGCGTTGCTCGCGCCAGACCGGAAATGCGCTGCGCTCCTGGGGCGTCAGCTCAACCGCAATTTTGAGATCAAGCTCCTGCGCGGCGGCGCGGGCGCGGTTGTAGGCATCGGCCAGGCGGCCTTGTGCGGCCGCGAACTTCTCGCCGTCGAAGGGCTCGGCGGCAATCGCATGCATCACCTCCTCGCGGGCGGTGCGAATGTCACGACGGAAGGGCCGAATGTGCTGACGCTGCTCGGCCGTCGCATGCCAGATCAGATCGCGCCGCTCCTGGGGGAGGGAGGCGGCATAGCCCAACAGGTTGGGGGTCACACCCCGGATCGGCGGCTGATGCGCCTTAACCCTCCAGATCGAGCCCGCCACCAAGCCAACGATGACGAAATTGAGCGCCAAAGAGACGATCAGCAGCAGCATGCTCCAACGCGGCAGCTGCCAAGCGCGCCTTCCCGCCCTGATGCCAGTGTCGGTCATAGCAAGTCCTCATCGAACGGGTCGAGCGCCTGCGTCGAGTTGCTGTTGCCGATCGTAATGCCGGTGAACTCCTCCAGGCCGGTATGACCGGCTGCGGCACGGCCGAGGCGCCGAGGAAAATGCCCAGCATCAGACAGGCGGCCAACAAACCGGCCGCGCGGCCGGCCGGACTGCCGTTGAGCCAGCGCCGCCGATCGGCGAGCCGCACCACCGAACGCACGGTTGCGCCCGCCGTCGTAGCCTTCAAGGCCCCGTCACTTGCAGCGCTCGCGACCCCATCGGTCCGCACCATGCGCGGGGAGCGCTGGGCCGCGGCAATGATGCGCTCGGCGAGTGCGGCCTCGCTGGCAAGGGAGGGAAGCGGCGCGCGTTCCAGGATGCGGTCGAGTGCCTCCACCTCGAGCAGCAGCCGGCACGCCGCCGGATCGCGTGCCGTCAACTGTCCCGCGCTCGCCCGCGCTTCCACCGGCCAGCGCGTGCGGTCACTCCCGTAGATCTCGAGCAACCGCTCGAATTCTGGAAGTGTCATGGTGTTGCCCAAGCTCATCATCTCAGCACCTGTCTTTTGCATCCGTCCTAGACCTCGTTCTCGGGCATGAGGCTTTGCCACTCGTCCTTCAATGACAACTTCAGCGAGCGGCGCGCGCGAGCTAACAGCGATTCGACGGCCTCGTCCGAAATTCCCAACACCTGACCAACCTCGATCTGGCTCATGCCCTCGTAGTGAAACAGCGTCAGCGCCAGGCGTTGGCGTTCGGGCAACGCCTTGAGCGCCAGATCCACGCGCCCCTTCAACTCGCGTTCGCTCAGGTGGCGCATCTGACCGGCAGGTTCCGCCTGCTCGGGCAGTTCGTCGACCACCGAAGTGCTGCGTCCCGCGCGTACCCGATCGATGCAGAGGTTGGAGGCAACCCGCCGCAGCCAAGGGCGTACGCCCCCAGGGCCCAGCTCCAGCCCCGCGGCATTGCGCCAAAGCCTCAGCATCGTCTCCTGCGCCACATCCTCGGCCTCTGCGTCGTCCTTCAACATGCGCCTGGCAATGGCAAGAACGGTCGGTAAATGCCGATCGACCAGACCACGAAAGGCCTGCGCTTCACCTGCCGCTACCCGCGCCAGCAGGGAGCGCTTCCGCCTCACCCTCTTCCGGCTCGGACCGCCGGACCGGGCCCGGCTCACTCTTGCGCGCTAGCACGCTCATGCCTCGCCAGCTGCCACCTCGAAGGCGACGCCTTCCCAGGGGTCGAACCTCTTGCCCCCACCGGCAGCCTAGCGCCAATTGCAGGGGCCAATCGAGGGTGCAGGCTCACCCTGAGTGCCTTAAACGCGTGGAGCGGAGGGGTTCCGTCGCGCCGCAAGCCCTGAGCGGCAAGCCCATGCTTGCCGCCGCCATCCCGCATCGGCCGCCGCGAGGCGGGGCCGGATCGCTCTTTGCCGTCGCGCGCGGCCTAGACCACCAACTGGTCAAACAGGGCGGCAACGGTGAGCTCGCGGGCCGCCAATTCGGCCTCAAGGCTTGGAAAATCGGGGCATCGCCGGCCCGGGCCAGCAGCAGCTTCAGGCCGTCCGGAGCCGTTCTCGGCGTGAATGGCCCGTCCTGGCAAAGGCGCAACACCTGCGTCAGATTGTTGAGCAGGCGGGCCGCCGGCAGCAGCGCATCGGCCGCCGGCAGCGGCAGGCAACCGGCGCGCTTCGAGGTTGCTGAGCCCCTGTAGGGTATTTTGGCTGAGCACGTCGGGCCGATCGGCGGCATGCACAAGTTGCAGGTACTGGGCGATGAACTCCAGATCGACCAGGCCGCCGCGGACCTGCTTCAGATCCCAGGGGTCCTTGCTGCCTTTTTCACGCGCGATGCGCGCGCGCATGCTGCGCACGTCGGCGGCAGTCTTGGCCCGATCGCGCCGCCGCTTGAGGATATCGGCGATGGCGGCCTCGACCACAACCTTGAGCTGGGGTGCGCCAGCAACCACGCGCGCCCGTGTCAAGGCCAGGTGTTCCCACGTCCAGGCCTCACCGGCCTGGTAGTGAACGAAGCTCGTAAGCTGGGTGGCAACGGGCCCCTTCTGGCCCGAAGGCCGCAGCCGCATGTCGACCTCATAGAGCCGGCCTTCGGCGGTCTGGGCCGTGAAAGCGCTGATAAGGCGTTGGGTGAAGCGCGTGAAATACTGCGTGGGCGGCAGCGGCCGGGCGCCGTCGGATTGCACCGCATCGGGGCTAAAATCGTAGATCACGATCAGGTCGAGATCGGAGGCGGCGGTCATCTCGAGGCCGCCGAGCTTGCCCCATGGCGACGACCACGGCGGCGCCCCAGGCACCTGGCCGTGCACGCGCGCCATCTCGCGCGCGACCAATTCCTGCATGGCTTGGATCATGCACTCGGCGAGCTGGGCGTAGGCCCCGCCGGCCTGGCTGGCGCCAATGCTGCCGGTCAGCACCCGCACGCCGATGAGGAATGCCTGCTCGTTGGCAACGAGGCGGGCCCGGTCGAGGGCGTCCTGGACATCGCGCGCCTCGCGCAACTCGCCGGCAACGATGGCGGCCAGCTCCTCCCGGTTCGGCAGGTTGCCGAAAAGCCGGGGCCAACACCGCGTCCAAGACGCGACGTCGCTTGCCCAAGATACGCGCCAAGCGCGGCGCCGAGCCCATGATTTGCGCGATCAGCTGGATTAGGCTTGGATTCTGCTTGAGCAAGGAGAACAGCTGCACGCCGGACGGAAGCTCGGACAGGAAGCGGTCGAAACCGATGAAGGCCAGATCGGGATTGGCCGTCTTGGCCAGCGCCTCGATCAGGATCGGTTGCATTTCCGTGAGCAGCTCGCGGGCGCGTGCTGTGCGCACGGCCGGGTAGCGCCCGTGGTGCCAGCCGCGCACCCCGGCAATGACATCGGCGGCACGGGTGTAGCCGAGCGCGGCGAGGGCGGCGAGCGTGGCTGGATCGTCGGCCTCGCCGGCAAACACCATGTTGCTGCCGCCGCGCGTAAGTTCTGGGGCTGTGCTCGAACAGGCGAACGTAGTGGGTCTGCACGCGTTCCAGCTCTTCGGTCAGCCGCGCGGCAAAGCTGGCGGTGTCGGCAAAGCCGCAGAAGTTGGCGAAACAGGTAAGTTTCAACGGATCGTCGGGCAGCGTCTGGGTCTGCTCGTCGGCCAGCATCTGGAGGCGATGCTCGATGCGGCGCAGGAACCTGTAGGCACGATCGAGGTCCTGGCGTGCGTTGCGCGTGATCCAGGCGCGCTCGGCGAGACGGTCGAGGGCGACCAGCGTCTCGGAGACGACGCAGTTCCGGCTGGCGTCCGCCGGCAATCAGCTGCTGGGTCTGGACGAAGAACTCGATCTCGCGAATGCCGCCGCGACCGACTTTGATGTCGCGGCCTGGCGACGCCGATCTTGCCAAAGCCTCGATAGGCGTGGATCTGCCGCTTCATGGCATGGATGTCGGCGATGGCGGCAAAGTCGAGGTATTTGCGCCAGATGAACGGCGCCAGATCCTGCAACAGGCGCCGCGCCCGCGGCGAGGTCGCCGGCAACCGCGCGCGCCTTGATCAAGGCCGCGCGCTCCCAGTTCTGGCCGAAGCTCTCGTAGTAGTTGAGCGCGGCATCGGTCGACGCAGGGCAAGCGGCGTCGAGCCGGGATCGGGGCGCAGGCGCAGGTCGGTGCGGAACACGTAGCCCTCGCCGGTGCGTTCGTGCAGAAGGCGCCACGAGATCGCGCGTCAGGCGCACGCAGAAGGTCTGCACCTCGAGCCCTCGCGCAGCCTTGATGCGGGCCAGATCGTAAAAAGACGATCAAGTCGATGTCGGAAGAGTAGTTGAGCTCGAAGGCCCCGTACTTGCCCATGGCCAAGACGATATAGCCATCGGGCTCGCTGGACAGCCAATCGCCGCGCGCAAGCGCCTGATGGAACAAGAAGCGCACGGCGGCGGCTACGGCGGCATCGGCGGCCTGGGCAAGGCGCCGCGTCACGCTCATGACCGGCCAGACCCGCCCAGATCGCAGAGCGCGGTCAACAGCGCGACCTCGGTCTTGAAGTGGCGCAAGGTGCGCATGGCATCGGCCATGTTCGCGGCGCCGACGGTGGCGATCGAGTTGCCGCGCGGCAAAGCGCGTCGAAGTGCGCCTCGGGTGCGGCAAGGAGCGCGCTCAGCAGGCGCTGGGGATCGCGCTCGATCACGGCGGTCAGGAACGAGGAGGCGCCGAAGATGCCCGCCAGCAGGTCGCGCACGGGTGCAAGCTTCATGCTGGCCGCCAAGGGCGCCAGCGCCGCATCCTGTTGGGCGCGTTCGGCGAGCTCGGCCAGAACGCGGGCCGCCTGTTGGCGATCATGAACGATTGGTGCCTCGCGCAGTCGGTCGATCAGCGCGGTCTGCCCGGCCTGTTGCATCTCAATGCTCCCGCAGCTGGCCAGCGAGCACGCGGTACCGCGTGGTTGGGCCCATCGACCGGCAGGCTGAGGACGGCGCGCAGTCCGGGCGCGTTGTCCTCCAAACGGATCGAGCCGCCATGCAGGCGGGCAACCGCCGCCACCAGGCTCAAGCCTAGGCCGCTGCCGGGTCGTGACCGGCTTTTCTCGAGGCGCACGAAACGCTGCAGCGCCCGTTGCCGGTCTTCGGGCGCGACACCCGGCCCGCGATCGCCCACGGCGATCTCGATGTCTGCGCGACGCGCTTGAGGACGATGCTGATCGGGGCCGCTGGTGCCGCGCCGTTGCCGCGACGACGGTCCGGCGAATACTTGATGGCGTTGTCGACCAGATTGGCCACGGCCTGGCTGACAAGCTCGCGATTGGCCGTCAGTGTCGGGCCCTGCTCCGCCGATACGGACAGGCTGAGCCCCGCTTCGTCGGCCACCGGCTCATAAAGCTCGGCGACGTCGGCGATGATCGAGGCCGGATTGAGGCGTTCCATGCTCTCGGCAATGGCGCCACCCTCGAGGCGGGCGATCAGCAACAGCGAGTTGAAGGTCTTGATGAGTTCGTCGGCCTCTTCGATGGTCTTGACCAAGCCCATCGCGGTAGGATGCGCGGCCCTCGCGCTGCTGCGCAGCGCCGCCTCGGCGCGGTTGCGCAGCCGGTTGAGCGGCGTCTTCAGATCGTGGGCGATGTTGTCGGATACTTCGCGCAGCGCGCCCATCAGCTCCTCGATGCGGGACAGCATGGCATTGAGGCTCTCCGCCAGGCGGTCGAGTTCGTCGCCCGAACCGTTGAGCGGAATGCGGCGCGACAGATCACCAGCCATGATGGTGCGGCTGGTGTCGGTGACGGTCTCGATTCGGCGCAAGCACGCTGCGGCTGATGAGCAGGCCGCCGCCGACGCCGAGAGCGCGGAAAGAACGATGACGCTCCACAACCCGAGCCGGCCCATAGTGCCGGCGAACCGGCGCAAGTCCTCGATATCGCGGCCGACGACCAGGGTGAGGCCGCCCGGCACGTCGAACAGCACGCCGACGGCGCGCGCGCGGCTTGCCTGGGCAGGTCCGGATTGGGCGAACGTAGGTGAAGACGCCGCGTTGCGCGCCGTCCCTGAGCTCGGGCGGCACTCGGCGCAGATTGCCCGCGGCCTGCTGACCGGCGCTGTCGACCAACAGGTAAGAGGCTCGAGCCCGGCTCGGCGGCGCGCTCGGCGATGATGGCGCTGAGCCGGGCCGGGCCGCCGGCCTGGTACTGCTCGCGCAGTCCCACCACCTCGGCGCGCAAGGTCTCCACCACGCTGGTGGTCAGCAGTTCGTTGGCGCGCCAGGCGATGAACCCGACAGTCAACCCCGCCGCCAGGATGAACGCACCCATATAGATGAGCGCCAGCCGAAATGGGGTCGACAGCAGAAGCCTAGTCAGAGCCGTCACGGATCATGTATCCCGGCTCCGCGCACCGTATGCAGCAGCGGCTTGGCGAAGCCCTTGTCGATCTTGCTCCGCAACCGGGAAATGTGCACGTCGATGACATTGGTCTGCGGATCGAAGTGATAATCCCACACGTTCTCGAGCAGCATGGTGCGCGTGACGACTTGGCCGGCGTGCTTCATGAGATACTCGAGCAGGCGGAATTCAGCGAGGCTGTAGCACGATCGGCTCGCCGCCGCGCGTGACCTTGTGCGACAGGCGATCGAGCACGAGATCGCCAACCACATAGCGCGTCTCCTGCTCCTCGGGCGCGGGACGGCGCGCCGAGCGCCTCGATGCGGCGCCAGCAGCTCGGTGTAGGCTGATAGGGCTTGGTGAGATAGTCGTCGCCGCCGGCGCGCAGACCCTTCACGCGGTCGTCGACTTCGCCCAGCGGCAGACAAAATGAGCACGGGCGTACGCGTGCCCTCAGGCGCGCAGCGTCTGCACGATGGACAGGCCGTCGCGGCAGCGGCAGCATGCGATCGACGATCAGAACGTCGTAGCCGCCGTCGCGGGCCATGGCGAGACCCGTCTCACCGTCGCCGGCGACGTCGGCATTGTGCCTGCTCTCGCGCAGCGATCGCTGCAGAAACTGCGCCGTCTCTCGATCGTCTTCGATCTACGAGCACGCGCATGACAGATAACCCGCTGCTGTTGACCAGGTAGGCCGTGCCTATAGCGTGCCGCTCAGACGCAATCCACCTGGAAAATAATCAAGGAACGAGGCGGCCCGTTCGCTTGCGAACGGGCCGCCTCGGGCATAGGCATGTGGGTGTGGCCCTGGCCGGATTAACCCTTTCTTCAGCTGTACGGCCACAAAGCGCAGATCTGCTGCCCGACTTGATGCGCATGAGCACGGCCTTGCGTCCGAGCTTGGATGCCTCCTTGACGCCGTTGGCGACATCGTCGGGGCTCTTAACCGTCAGGCCGCCAACCTCCAGAATGATATCGCCCGACTTGATCCCCTTCTGCGCCGCATCCGAGCTGCCATCCACCTCGGTGATGACCACGCCTTCCTTGTTGGCGCCGCTGGCCGGCGCAATGCTCGAGCCCGAGCTGATCCATCTCGGTCGCCTGCGGCTCCGGTTGCTCGGCTCCACCTTGGCAGCAACCTCTTTGCCGCTCAGGGAACTTGCCGAGTTTGACGCGCCACGGTCTGCTCTTTCTGGCCGCGCAAAACCTTGATGTCGACCTTGCTGTCTGGATTGAGCGCGCGGCGACTTTGCCGGGCCAGGTCGCGGCTGTCTGGCGATGCTCTGTGCCGTTGACGGCCAGGATGGCATCGCCATTCTTGAGGCCGGCGTCGGCGGCCGGGCTGGCGGCAGTCACCTCGGTGACCAGCGCCCCCTTGGCCTCGGCTCAAGCCCGAGGCTCGCGCGCCGTGTCCTCGTCGACGTTCTGGATCTTGACGCCGAGCCAGCCGCGGCTGACGGAGCCGGCGACTTCAGCTGCGTCGACGACTTCGCATCGCCGTGCAGGCGGAATGGCGAAGGCGATACCGACGTTGCCGCCGGAGGGGCTGTAGATGGCGGTGTTGACGCCCACCACCTCGCCATCGAGGTTGAAGGTCGGGACCGCCCGAGTTACCGCGGTTCACCGCGGCATCGATCTGCATGTAATCGTAGGGACCCGAGCCGATGTCGCGGCCCTTGCGCCGAGACGATGCCGGCCGTCACCGTAGCCGCCGAGGCCGAACGGGTTGCCGATCGGCCAGCACCCAATCGCCGATCGCGCGGCAGTCTTGTCGGAGAATTTGACGAACGGTGAACGGTTCGAGTTGGCCTTGATCTTGAGAAGCGCGACGTCGGTGCGCTGGATCGGTGCCGACGAGCTCGGCGTCGTACTTGTTGTCCTTGTCGAAGCTGACCTGGATCTTGCTGGCGCCGTCGATGACATGGTTGTTGGTCACCACGTAGCCGTCGGCCGAGATCACAAAGCCCGAGCCCTGCGCCAGCGTCGGCCGACCAGGCGTTGGGGCCCGGCTGGCCGCGGAACTCGGGCGGCAAACGCTTAAAGAACTCGCTCAAGGGATGATCGTCGGGCAGGTCAGGGCAGAAGTCGCGCGGCTTCGCGCGTGCGCCTGGCTTGCCCTTTGCGCAGCCTTCGGGGCTGCCGTTGGTAACATGGATGCTCACCACCGCCGGCTTGACGCGATCGACGATGTCGGCAAACGACAGCGGCGCACGCCTGGACGGCGTCTGCACGCTATCGGCCTTCAGCTGCGCCCTCAACACGCTCAAGCGGCAAACCCCAGGCCAACGACGCCGGTCAGCGCCAGAGCGCAGCGTCGAGGCGAACACCACAGCGCCCGCTTACCGCGTGCGGCACCGGGGCTGAGGAGACGAAAATCCATGCGATTGACCTCGGGAAGGTGAGACTGCCACAGTCGCTGATAGCTAAAGCCATCATAGGCGGGCGGCCCTTACAGGCGGCTTTCAGCTGCATTAAAAGTTGGTAAGGATTGAGGCATGCGGGAGCTGCACGGCACGAGCTGAGCAAGGGCTGCGCCGGCGCTGGCGGCGGTTGCGCCGGCAAGCCGTGCGCTGTGCCGCCCGGCCCGGTTCGCGGCAATCGCCGTGCTGGCGGCAGCCGTCAGCGCTGCAAGCCCGGCGCCGAGCGCGGCGGGGCCAACGCGCTTCGGCGGCGCCGGGACGGTGAGGGCTTTCGCTCCCCGTGGCGGTGTTCGGCCGCGATACCGTACCGCGCTACCAGCCCGGTTGATGGCGCTCAAGGAGAAGCATCGGACTCGCTGTTCAGCCAGCGCTCGCGCCTGGTGTGCACGGCCTTCTGCGCGGCGGCAAAGTCGTCGGCGACCGCGGGCCATTGCCTCCACCGCACGCACGGCGAGCCCGCTCCGCCCCTTGGCCGATTTCTGGTTCGCGCGCAACTTTGATGGCAAACGCCACTTTGAGCGCATCGCCGGATCCGGCCGTAGTGCGGCGGCCCAGCACGTCATGTCGGGCAGCATGGACCTCAATAGTGCGCCCGCCGATCGACCGCCAGCGCAAGGATTGGGCCAGCTTGTGCGCCTTGTCGCGCCCGGCCTGTGATCGCGGCGTACTGCCCGTTCGCGCGCTGTCGATGGAGGCCGTCATCGCCAGAGGCGACGGCCAGCCGCATCTCTCCGATCTCCTACCATCGCGATTTTAAGCCGTGGCGACTGGCCTATTCCGGACCCTGCGGCGCGCGGCGCGCAGCGCCGCGCGGCGATATCGCTCGTGATCGCCGCGAAAGATTTGCCGATCCAAACTGGCAAGCCCAAGCGTGCAAAGCACCTGCGATCACCGGTGGGGCCTCCGCCGGCTCGCCGTCCGCTTGGTTAAGTGCTAGAAATCGGCTGAATCGGGAAAGCGGTCAAGTATGGCTGCCAGAAAACAGGCGGCAGCCCCACGAGCAAGAGTCCATGGTGGCTGATGCTGAGACGCGCGTGATCACCACGCAGCCCGAGGCCGCAGAAGTGGAGCAACATCACCAGGCCGTCAAACAGCTGGATGCCCTGCCTGGCAAGTCTAAAACTCTTCCGGAGAGGGCACACGACCCTGCACCTCGCCGCTGATGTAGATCCGCGCGCCGTGCAGAAGTAGCGCATAAAGTCTTCGCGCGTTAATCAACATACAGCACGATCAGATGAAGCGCTGAATAAGGCAGAGCCTGCAAAGCTTCGGCCGAACGAGGCCAACGATAGGCGCCCAGAGACTGTACCGGAAGACACCGGCTGAAAGCGACCAAGGTACCCAGTCGGCAGCGGCAAGCACGGGCTGTTGCAACGCTCACGCTAACACCCCGAAGGTCAACTTCACGCGGATTCGGTCGCGCTCGCGCTGCAGCAAGCTCTGGCGAAAGGCGCTGGGCAGTCAGCCCGCAGCTCAGGGTTGGGGCCGCCGCCACTGAGCGGGCGCGGTCCAGTCCCCACGCGTGGTGCGCCGGAAGACTTCGCCCGGCAGCCGGTGCGGCACAGGCAGCAGCGGCAACAGCCCCAAAGCAGCGTGCAAGGTAGTCAGCACTGAGTGTCGGCAGCAGCACGAATTCGCCTGTAGCGTGCCTCCACGAAGGCCAGCACGGTCGCGTTGCTGTCCCCCGCCCGCAAGCTGCTCGCGCACGATGAGGCGCGTGATCCTCGGCCAGCGCCGCGTTGGATCTCAGTCGATCGACTGGTTTTGACACACCAGGCAGCGCAGCACCTGCGAGATCGAAAGCGCGCCCGCGCCTCGAGCGCAGGATCGGCCAGCTTTATTTCGTCGGGATCAAACGGCCGCGGCCGGCGGGAGCGGCGAGCACGAGCGCCAGGAGGCAGAGCCGACCGAGGGCGACGCCGTCCGGCCCGCCGCCGCCCACCGGCGCCGGCGCCATCCCGGTCCGTTCTTTGGTAGGGCGCGCAAAGCGCGCGGCGTTGCTAGGAGATGCCACATCGATTATTCGGCCGCCTGTGCAACGGTGCGGCGGGCGCGGCGCGGCACCCCGATGCGCAGGCGACGATCGGACAGGGATAGCCCACCCAACGCCATCACGATGGCGCCCAGCCAGATCAAGCGCACCAGGGGATTGAAGTAGAGCCGCACCACCCAGCCGCCCGCGAGCTGTTCGTCGCCCAGCACGACGTAAAGGTCGCCGCGCCAGCCGACGTGGATGCCAGCTTCGGTGGTCGTCTGGCCGTGGCGCGTCGTAGGTTCGCTTGCGACGGCGTGAGCTCGGTGACCGGCCGTGCCGTCGCGCGTCACCGCCAGCAGGCCGACCACCTCCTGATAGTTTGGTCCCTGCTGTCGGGGCGCACGCCGCGGAAGGCTAAGCTCGTAGCCGGCGATCTGCGGCGCTGCTCGCCCTGCCGCATGGATGCACGACTGCTCGCTCTGCCAGGCCGAGGTGGCAGACGATGCCGATGCACCGTCAGGCCCATGCCCGGCGTGCGCCAGCATGCCGCCGTAGGCCGGAGCGCGGCAGACCACGGGCGCGACGCAAGATTTCGCCGCGGCCAGCGCGCGAACAGCTTCACGCGCGTCGCCCACTCACGAGACCGCGCCGGCAATGATCCAGACGCCGAGCGCAATGCCGAACGGCGCCAGCCAGGAGCCCGCGCCATTCGAGGGCGAAGGTGGCGACCAGCGCGAGCAGCGTCAGCGCCGACGCCGGCAGACAAGCGCTGCGCCGCGCCGTAACAGGTCGCCGCGCTTCCAGGCCAGGCAAGGGCCCGAACGGCATGGCCAGCAGCAAGCGGTAGCATCAGCGGTGCCGAAGGTGAGGTTGAAGTAGGGCGGCCCGACCGAGATCTTGGCGCCGGTGAGCGGCTCCAGAGCGCGAGCGGATAGAGCGTGCCGATGAAGACGGTGGCGCAGCCGGCCGTGAGCAGGACGTTGTTGAGGACCAGCGCTGCCTTCGCGGCTGATGGGCGCGAACAGGCCGCCCTGCTGCAGCTGCGGCGCACGCCAGGCATAGAGCGCCAGCGCGCCGCCGATCAGCACGACCAGGATCGCCAGGATGAAGATGCCGCGCCGTGGATCGACGGCAAAGGCGTGCACCGACGTGAGGATGCCCGAGCGCACCAGGAAGGTGCCGATCAGCGACAGCGAGAAGGCCAGGATGGCGAGCAGGATGGTCCAGACCTTGAGCGCCTCGCGCTTCTCCATCACCAGCGCCGAGTGCAGCAGCGCCGTGGCGGCGAGCCAGGGCATGAAGGAGGCGTTCTCGACCGGGTCCCAGAACCACCAGCCGCCCCAGCCCAGCTCGTAGTAGGCCCACCAGGAGCCCATGGCGATGCCGAGCGTCAGGCAGCATCCAGGCGGCGAGCGTCCAGGGCCGCACCCAGCGCGCCCAGGCGGCATCGGTGCGGCCCTCGATCAGGGCGGCGATGGCGAAGGAGAAGGCCATCGAGAGGCCGACATAGCCGGCGTAGAGGAAGCGGCGGGTGGAAGGCCAGCGCCGGGTCCTGCAGGATCGGGATTGAGACCGCGGCCCTCGGGCTGCGGCGGGATGCGCGCGAAGGGATTGGAGGCGAGGACGATGAAGAGCAGGAAGGCCACGGCGATGCCGGCCTGCACGGCCAGCACGTTGGCGCGCAGCGTGGCGGGCAGGTTGCTGCCGAAGAGGGCGACGGCGGCGCCGAAGAGGGCGAGGATCAGCACCCACAGCAGCATGGAGCCCTCGTGGTTGCCCCACACGCCGGAGATTTGTAGATCAGCGGCTTGGCCGAGTGCGAGTTGGCCCACACCGTCTCGACCGAGAAGTCGGACGTGATGTAGGCGTGCGTGAGAGCTAAGGAAGGCGGTAGAGCCAGTGAGAGGCTGAGTTGGGCGAGCGCCGCGGGCTCGCCAACCGCCATCAGGCGGGCATCGCGCTGACGCGCGCCCCCAGTGCCGGCAGTGCCATCTGCATCCAGCGCGACGCCCAGCGCCAGGATCAGGGCGAAATGTCCGTTCCGATGATCATTTGCGCCCAGCGCCTGATCGTTGCCTCTGCCGTGCAAAGCGCGCTGCGCTCTGCAGCTCGCCCGTCGCGCGGATCTGCCTGAGGCGGGCGCGCGCCGACGGCAAGGCCGCCGACGCCCGGCTGCACCGAGGTCTGCTCGCCGTCGTCATTTCTGCGCCTACTCCCTTAGCCTCGTTGGCCGCGGCGGCCCCCCGCGCTCTGCCAGAGGCCCTGTGGCACCAGCGCCTTGGCCGCTTCAAGGCAGCGGCGGGTCTCCACATCATGCTTGGCGAGCACGGTATCGGCCAGAAAGCGACCGGCGGGGTCAGAAGCACGCGCCTCGAAGCGACGACACCCTGCCCCCTCGCCGGAAAGAGATCCGCAGTGGATGCCCGTATGGCGGCCGGCGATGGTGCTGGCTCGGTCGGTGACGGCAAGTCGACCGCGCCGCGTCGGTTTCGCGCGCTTGAGGACCGCCGGCGGCGACCAAGCAAAGCCACCGGAGGCGAATGCGCTTACCGCGGCCGCGGCGAATGCCTTTTGCGCGATTTCAGCTCGGCCTTCGGTGGAAGAAGACGACGGTGTCGCGCAGGGCGACTGAGCGCGAGCGAAGCGTGACGGCGAGGCTCAGGATGGCGACACGCCGACGCCGATAATGCACTGCACGGCGCTGTTTGCGGGTCGCCAGGTCCAATCCCAAACTTGCAGCCAGTGCGCTGAGCTCGCTGAGCGCGCGTGCGTGTCGCCGTGCGAATTGCGGCGGGCCTCCGCCCAGAGCCGCGCGCGCTTCCGCTCTTGCGATCCGGCGACGACGTGAGCGTTGACGAGCCGACGCCAGCCCGCCGGGTCGTTGCCGTTCCGCCCGAGGCCGCTGCGCCAGCCCGTCGACCATGCCGAAGCGATCATCCGACCGCGTTCACCTCGGGCGACAGCGGCTGGGCGGCGGCTTGATCCAGCGGCTTTGCTCGGACCGAGCCGGCAGGCTTGCCCATCCGCCCCAGCCGCTTGTGCTCAGGTCTTCGAGGCGCAGCTCGCTTGCGGCTGGCGGCGCGCACAGGGTGCTGCGGCCGGGGCGGCGGACAACAAGGCGCGCGATGAGATCGCCTTCAAAAGCCTCGCTGAGCTTGCCGATCCTGTCACCCTGGCCACGGCGAGCCAAAAGCGTGCTTGCGACGCGAGATCGGGTTCAAGCTGAGAAGCTTCTCGTAGGCGCCGCGCGCCTTCGTCGCTGGCACGACCGCCATCGTTGGCACGAGCGCTGGACTTCGGCAAAGCCCATCAAGCAGTTTTACTCGATTCCCCGCTGAGTCGCAGCGGCTCGCGCCAGGCATTGGCCGCTTCGCGATAGCGTCCGGAGCTTGAGATAGACCGGCGCCAAGGCTTCCCAACCCTCGCCCTCTGCGGGGTGCTCACGCAAGCGTGCCTCCACGCGCGTCACAAGTTCAAGAATGCCGGCCTGCTCGACGCCCAGCTGATGCCGGGCCGCGGCTGGAAACGCGGGCATGTCCGGTGAACCCGCGAACGAGATAGAGACCGACGACAGAAGGGCGGCAACAGCGCCGCGGCGCCGATGGCGAGGCGGCCGTGCCTGCGGGCGGCCAACCCCGCGGCGGCATGGCGCGGCCACGCTCGCCGCGCGCCCGCCGGCAGGCGGCGCGAAATTTCGATCTTCGTGGCGGCGGCCTCGTCGGCGTCAATGAGGCCCTGGGCCCGATCGCTTTCCGAGCTCCTCCAGCTGGTCGCGGTAAACGGCAAGGCTGCCCGCCCGCCGCTGATCGCGCCGCCGCCACAGCGCGAGGCGAGCGGGGCCAGCACGGCCGCCGGGACCGCCGCCGTCATTGCTGCGAAAACAGGATCCACAGGAACAGGCAGTCTACCCGGCCGCTCTACCCCCATTGCAATGGGATCCGAGGCTCCGGCGCGCAGGCAAGACAACGCCGCCGCCGGCAGATCTGTCGCGGCCCGTGCGCGGCCCAAAACCCGGGGATCGCGAGCGGTCGGGAGGGTTGCTTTCGGGGCAGGCGCCCCCTTGGCGATCGGGGTTGGCTCGGGGCACGGGGATCCGGACCGGGCCTAGAGGGTCCTGCGGCGCGGGCGGCCCGTTGCGCCAGCACCTCGCGCCGTGGCGCCAAAGAGAGCCATCGGGCTTAGGCGCGAGGTCCGTCTCCGGTTGGATCAAGGCCTCCACGGGGCTCCAGGTCCCATCGGGGTTGCGGCAGGCGGTGCCGCGCATGGCCTGCGGGCGGCCGTCGATATAGACCCGGTGCACGAAGTCGCGGCAGTCGACGGCGCCGCGCTGGTAGTGGTGCTTCGGGGATGACCTCGCCGTAGCGGCCGTTGTCGGGATTGCGCCAGCGCACCGGCTGGCCAGGCTGGCCCGCGCTCCCAGGCGTCGTACTCGGCCTGGCGGGCGAGCTGCGCGGTCGCGCTGATCGAGCGAGCGGCCGATCTCGTTGCCGACGATGCCGCCGACCACGGCGCCGGCAAGCGTGCTGGCGACGCGTGCCGCCGCCCTTGCCGAACTGGTTGCCGATGACGCCGCCGGCGATGGCGCCGACCACGGTGCCGCGTGTCCTGGTTGCTGGCGTCAGGACCGCAGGCGGCGCAGGCAGCGTCGCGGCCAGCGCCACCGTCAGCGAACAAACCTTCATGGCGATCCTCCCGTCCTCTCGCGGCTCCTGAACTGCCGCGCGCACGCCGAACGGCGCACGGCAGCGCCCGACACGCTCCCTCGGCCTGAGAATTCGCGACCCGATTCGGGCAAAAGTGCGGCTCTTTCGCCGCACGCTGGTCTTAGGCCTCGGGTCATGCGTGCCGGTCAAGTGGCCAAGCGGCAGGGTGAGGCGGGCGCAAAGGCCGCCGTGCTCGGAGCGGGCGAGCTCGAGCTTGCCGCTGTAGGAGTGGGCCAGGTCGGCGACGATGGAGTGGCCGAGGCCGGAGCCGGGCTTGGTCTCATCGAGCCGCCGGCCGCGGATGATGGGATCGGCCATCTGCTCCGCCGTCAGGCCCGGGCCCGTCGTCGTCGACGCGGATCTCGAGCCAATTGCCGGAGCCGTTGCCCGCGCGGCGGCAGGGAGGCGGCCGCCAGGCAGCACCTTTGGAGCGCGCCCACTTGGAGGCGTTGTCCAGCAGGTTGCCCAGCATCTCCTCCAGAGTCCTGGCGCTCGCCCTGGAAGCGGGCGCCGGGCGGGCAGTCCGTCGAGGAAGGCGAGCTGCTTGTCGCGATAGATGCGCTCCAGCGCGCGGATGATGGATTCGCTCACCGGCCGCACCTCGGTGACGCGGCCGATGACGCCGATGCGGGCCGCCATGCGCGCGCGGTCGAGGTAGAGATTGACCTGGTCGGCCATGATCTGGGCCTGCTCGGCGACCTTGCGCGCGAGCGGGCTCGGATCATCGCGGGCCTCGTTGGTGATGACGGCGAGCGGCGTCTTCAGGGCGTGCGCCAGGTTGCCGACGTGGGTGCGCGCGCGCTCGACGATGTCCTGGTTGGACTTGAGGAGCGCGTTGAGCTCCTGCTGCAGCGGCTCGATCTCCTGCGGGCAGGCTGCGACGTCGAGCCGGGTGGCCTCGCCCGAGCGGATGGCAGCCAGGCCCTTCTCCACCTTGGCCAGCGGGAGAGAGGCCGAAGCGGACCTGGAACAGGGTGAGCGGCCAGCAGGCCGACGCCGGCCAGCGCACAGCGCCAGGGTCAGGCGGGTGCGGAAGTTGCTGCAGGCTGGTTTCCACCTCGCCCAGCGTGCCGGCGACGGCAACCGAGTAGCGCTGCGCCTTCTTGCCCTCGCCGAACACGTAGATGGTCTCGGCGACGCGCAAGCCGCTGCTCGCAGCGGGCCGTCGAGGTTGGCCCAGCGCACCTCGCGCTCGTTCGGGCTCGACCTTGTGCTCGCTCGGCAGCGGAATGGACAGGCCGGCGAGCGAGCGGGACGCCGAGCTGGCGGCCCGGCCTGCCGTCGAGCGGCCTGATCTGCCAGTACCAGCCCGAATGCGTGACCTCGAACAGCGGCTCGCCCACGTCCTTGGGCGTCGCCGGGCTCGCTGATCGCCGTGATCGATGGTGTCGTTGAGAGACGACGGTGAGCAGCAGGCTGAGGCGCCGGTCGAAGCTGGTCTCGACCTCCTGGGCGGTAGAGCGAATAGATGATGGCGCCCGCGATCGGCAGCGCCAGCAGGGTCCAGGCTGCCGCGGTGGCAAACAGCCGGAACGCCAGCGAGTTAGTGGTCATCGACCTCCTGCGACAGCCGGTAGCCCAGACCGCGGATGGTCTTGATCATGTCCGGCGGGATCTTCTTGCGCAGCCGGCCGATGAACACCTCGATGGTGTTGGAATCGCGGTCGAAGTCCTGCTCGTAGAGATGCTCGACCAGCTCGGTGCGCGACACCACGCGCTCGTTGTGATGCATCAGGTAGGCGAGCAGGCGGTACTCGTGCGAGGTGAGCTTGATCGGCTGGCCGCTCAAGGTGACGCGGGCGGTCTTGGTGTCGAGGCGCAGCGGCCCGCACTCGAGGTCGCTCTTGGCGTGGCCGGAGGCGCGGCGCACCTGGGCGCGGATGCGCGCCAGCAGCTCCTCCATGTGGAAGGGCTTGGCGACGTAGTCGTCGGCGCCGGCGTCCATGCCGGCGACCTTGTCGCTCCAGCGGTCGCGCGCGGTGAGGATGATCACCGGCATCTTGCGCTCGGCGCGGCGCCACTGCTCGAGCACGCTGATGCCGTCCATCTTCGGGCAGGCCGGTGTCGAGGATGACGACGTCGTAGGGCTCGGTCTCGCCCAGGAAGTAGCCCTCCTCGCCGTCGAAGGCGGCGTCGACGGCGTAGCCGGCGTCGGTCAGCGCCGAGACCAGCTGGCGATTGAGATCGCGATCATCCTCGACGACCAGGACGCGCACGATTTTGCCCTGACCTTTTGCTAACGCCACCCGCGGTGGATCCGCAAAGGGTGTCACGCTGGCGGGCGCGGGTTGCTTTTTCTGATCGGATGCGTTGGGCTGTAAGCAAAGATGCGTCTTGCTCCCACGACCCGGCGCGGTTCGCATACCGGTCGCGGACAATGTGCGGGCGTGATGAGCGGCTACGCCGGGGCTGCCTGGCGCTGGCGGGGGCCAGGTGCGGTTTACGCTGGGTATATTCGCCCCGCGCCGGCGGCAACCGGGCGCGGGCCCGCCGCGGCCGCCTCTGCCACCGGGTCACGGGCACCGGGCCGCTGCCATGCTGTCGCCACATCGCTGCCGATGGTGATGGCCTTCGCTTGCTCAAGCCCACCTCGGAAACCATTATGCGCCCTTATCTTGTCTCCGCTGCCCGTCACGGCCTGGCGGCGACTTTTGCCGCGCCGCCGGGGCCGCTCTTCACTCCAGCCCGACGGCTTATCTGCGCCGCCGCGACGTCTGCACGCGAAGGTCTGCCGGCGCAGAGGTCAGGGTCTGGCTCGACCGGCAGACCCGCCACGGCGGCTTTGCATCGAGGTCGTATGCCGCATCCGCACCGTGCAGTTCGTTCACCCGCTTCCTCAACGTGCGCGCGCCTGAAAGCGCGATTGGCGGGAGCCGCAAGGCTGCAGAATGAACGCAGCATCAACTGTGCTAACCGGATGCGGCGGATCGCGCACCGAGGACCGTTGGGACAATCATGGCGAAGACTGACCACCGCCTCGGGCGAGCGCGCCGATCTGGTCCGCCACCTGCAAATAACCTTCCCCTCGCCTTCAGCTAATCCTCTCCGGCCGTTGCGCGCCGTGATTGCTGGCTCGGAGCGGGCAAAGCTATCACGCGCGAGGCACGCGCGTGATCGCTCCGCCCGTGCGCCCTCGCGCGCCAGGGCATGTGGCTCACTGCGTCTGGCATCCCCGGCAAGCGACCCAGAGCCGGACTGCCAACGCCACAGCGCCGTCATGCCTACGCAGCCCCAACCCTCGCCCGCCTTTGCCGTCGCGCCCTCGTTTCGGTCGCCAATGCCACGGCGGCGTTGGCGTTTCCGGCGGCGATCGCCGGAGCCTCGCCGGGCAAAAGCGCAAGCTACGCAATGGGGGCGCGCGATGCGCGCGAAGCGACCGTGAAGCTACAGCGGCCGCCGCGCGTGCCACGGCCGCGAAGCGCAGCGATCTGGGAGCACGCGGACGGATACTTTCGCACGGAGCTCAGCAGGGGCGGCGTGAGGCGAAGACACCACCCCCGCGTGCAAAGCGACGAAGTGCTGCTGGGGCTTCACCTGCGCTCCGGAGTAACCTGCGCGGGCTTTTAGGTCGACGCGGACCTCTTGTCACCAGGTTTTGCCTGGCTCTGTCAACGCAGATGCACGCCACCGTTGAGCGATGCAACGTCATCGTCGCGTGATGTGGCGGGCACTCAGGGGCCGCTCAGAAAACAGCCGGCGGCGGCAATCTCCTCGGCAGCGCACGACCGACGGGCGACCCTGCAGCTGCGGCTGACCTGGCGGCACGCTGCGTGGCAAAGGGCAGATTCGGGATCGCGCTCGGTAGCGATCAGGCCGGGAATGATCACGGTTAAGCTGGCCGTGATTGTTTTCGTCCGCCGGCGAGCTACTCGTGCGCGAGTGGCCCGCGTCAGCCCGACGCCGGGCTGCCTATGGCCTGTCACGCCTGGTCCGGGCGCGCTGTTGGCGCCCGCGTGACCGGGGCTGAGGCCACCAACGGTGACGATGGCGCCGGCGTCGCTCGCCTGCAAATGCACGAAGAGCCGACTTCACGGGTCGGAAAGGCCCCGTCCCAGGTTTGCGGCCAATAGCGGCGTGCCCAATCTCGCCAGGGTCATTTGGGCGATGGCCGTTTTGCCGCCACGTGCTGGCATGTTGATGAGGATGTCAGTGAGGCGGCCGAAGCACTCCTGACGGCCTGCCGCGATCAGCCGCGCGACGGCGGGCCGCATCGCTTGCACGTCGGCCAGACCAGCAGCGCCCGGTCCGCCCGCGGCGGCGATTGGCGTGGCGACGGTCTCAAGCGGCCCGCGATCACGCCGGCCATTGATCTACCGCACGCACCCGCCACCCGCCGCGGCAGCGCCAGGGCAAAGGCAGGGCCGACAGCTGCGTGCCCCGCTCGTCACCGGGGCGATGCGCGCCCCTTTAGATCATTGCCAGATACTCATTCGGCGGCGATACTCGTGGTTCGCGGCCTCAAGCGTTTTGCGCCAAGCGTGGACGCGGGTCGCAGGCCATGGATAGCCGACGCGCACCCGGCTGGCGGGCGCGGAAGATTGGGTATCGTACTGCCCTGCCTGTGGATAAGGCGTGGAGCTTTCGGGCCAGAGGCGCTGCAACAATCGCGTCTGGGGAGCTGGCTCCTTCGGTCGCGATTCCGCCGGTCTGCCGAAGTAGCTAGCCGTGTCTGGCCGACCACCGTCTCGGGCAAGAAACCTCCCCGCGGGACCTGCGGATCGACACTTGCCAAACTGCTGCGATCAGCGCACGCTACGCATCTGAAGCGTGCCGAGCCAGTGGCACCCGATGAAGGGGACAAGTGTTCAGTCGGGGGCATATCGTGTTTGGTTGCCGGGGAACGTCCCGTCTCCGTGGCGTATCAGCGATCAATCGTTCCCGGTCCCGGCGACCGACCAATGACTCTCGCGGCGGGCAGCGGCGGGTCGGCTGTCAGCTTTACACTCTCAAAGCTTCTGTGAAGCTGGCGGACCTGCGACTCAGTGAGTCGGCGCGGACGGCGCCTTTGCTCAGCATGGATCGGGTTGCGGCGACGCCCCGGTCTTTCTACCGAAATCGGACGCGCGCCCGCAAACGGGTGATGTTATGTCTCCGTCGGCGTGGCGCTGAGCGCTTGCCCGGCCGGGCGGCATGGCGATCACGCCCTGGCGGTCGCGCCGCACGCCGGCCGGCCGGGCTCCGACGCCTCGCGATCCTATCGGCGACTGACGAGCAATACGTAACTGAACGAAGTACTACC
>ERZ1370068.10574-contig-9260_pt1 | contig 55250 bp, 56 predicted proteins | sample MGYA00561227_ERZ1370068 | MGnify/ENA primary metagenome ERZ1370068 (study PRJEB38410, sample SAMEA6850437) | metagenome | study: Metagenomic assessment of the ecological functions of the soil: analysis of the soil microbiota associated with the... | reverse complement strand
TACTGGGTGGAGCCGCTTGATCACGGTGCAGTCCGTCGAGGACGAGGCGAAGGCGATCGAGTGGGCGAACGGGGTCCGCTACGGGCCTCGCGTCATCCGGTCTGGACCAAGGACATCGGCCGCGCGATGCGCGTCTCAAAGGCGCTGAAGTTCGGCTGCGTCTGGGTCAACGACCACATCCCGATCGTGGCCGAGATGCCCCACGGCGGCTACAAGCAGTCCGGTTACGGCAAGGACCTCTCGGTCTACGCGTGTCGAGGACTACACGAACATCAAGCACGCGGATGCTCAACCACGCCTGACGTCCGCCGCGTGGAGCGCGTTTCCGTTGGTATGGACATCGGAAAGCAGCCCCGCGCGGTCGATCTACCTGGCGCGCCGGGCAGTAGCCGTAAGCGGTGAGGTTGGCCGGCGCGAAATAGCCGAACGGCGTTCGCGGTGGTCGTGCCGTCGTTGTCGAGTCGAGCTGCCCGCGTAGAACCCGTTCCGTGAGTCGGTCGGGCTGAAGCCGGTGGTGGTGAGGCGTGAGGTTCGCCGGGGCAGTCCGGCGTGGTCGCCGAGCGTTCCGCTCGCCGGGCGACCGGCGCAGGCGCCGACGACACCTCGGTGAGGATCGCGCCCTTTGCTCGTGACGCAGTAGGCGATCGCGGTGAGCTGCCGCCGCCGGTGGTGCCGCTGCCGATGAAGGCGCTGCCCGTCACCTTCCAGGCGTTGCGCCCCGATGGCCCGAGATTCGGTGATGTGAGTTGCCGCCGTCGCTGCCGAAGTTGGTGCGCTGGAAGCCGCCGGTGATCAGCTGCTGGCCCTTCGGGCAGCGGGCGATCGCGGACTTCGTCTGGCCGGGCAGGATGAACACCGTCTTGTGCGGCGTCGGGTTCTGCGGGATCTGGCCGCGGGCGCAGACCGCCTGGAGGGTGATGTTCCGCGGCGTGCGTCGAGCTCCAGTTGGGGTCGTAGAGCACCTCTGCAGATGTGGAAGCCGCGCTGGGCGCCGAGCCGCTCGTAGGAGTGCGGGTAGACGCCCTCGCCGTCGGGGCCGGGCGGCAGGTCGACGAGTCATGCCACCGCCGATCGGATACCGCCCGCCCGGGCAGAAGCAGCTCGAGCCTGGGTCGAGCTGGTCCGGGGCGGACATCTTGAAGCTCTTGGTGATCAGCATCAGGCTGCGAGGCGGACCTGGCATGCCGAGGCACCACCCTGGGGCCGCGGCGGCCCTGCACCCGGATCGTGCCCTGGGCGGAGTTGAGGACGTAGAGACCGGACGAGGCGCGCAGGGCCATCATCACCTTGTTGCAGTTCGAGCCGTGCTTGAGGACGAAGACGACGTTGAGCGGCGGACTCGAGCCCGGCCCGCTCGCGACTCCGACCGTGAGGCCGCGCTTCGTCTCAGCGATCTTCGTGGCCAGCTCGCGTGCGCCGGCGGGTAGCAGCCGTCGGTGCTCACCGAGCGCACGTAGAGCGCGATCTTGAAAGCGTCCTCGAGCTTCTTGGTCGCCGGGTTGTGCCCGGCGCCGCCGCGGCCGAGCCGCCGGCGGAGCAGGCGAGGGCGAGTACCAGCATGGCGATCGCCAGGACGAGTCGAGACGCGATCCTGCGCACGGTCACGATCTGGAACACGCCTGCGGCGGAGAAAGAGCGCCAGCCAGGATCAGCGCCGCGCCGCCAAGTGCGAAGGGCCACCAGGGGTACGCCGCCGTCGCCCGACGCTCCTCCTTCGGCATCGACGGCGCCCTGCCGGCAGCACCTGCGCGAGGAAGTTCGCGCGTAGGCGCGGGGCGCCCGTGAAGTTCGGATGGAAGAGGTCGGGCAGGAACCAGGCGCCGGGCGCCGGCTCCGCCTTGTGGTGGGGCAGGCGTGTACTTGACCCAGTCGAGCAGCTTGATCTGGTCGGGATGGTCCTTCGCCGCCTTTACGAGCACGTCGGTGTCGGGCGCGGGCGGGTGCGCCGGTGTCCGGCGTCGTAGGCGGTGACCAGGACCGAGCGTCCGCTTCGGTCCGATCACCTTGAGCGCGAACTTGATCAGGCTCGTCGTTGACGCCGCCGTTGCCGTAGGCGTTGATCAGGATCAGCTTTGGGAGCTTGTCCCTGGTTGCGCAGGTCGCGCGCGACCCAGATGCTCTGCTTGAAGCCGCGGCAGCCCTCGGCGTTGACGTCGAAGCCCGACCCGGGTCAGGTCGGGGATCGGGCAGCAGCATCGTCGGAGTCGCCGATCGCGATCGGCGGCGGCCCGTCATTCGGGCCGTACGGGTTTCGCTGGGCTCCGCGGTGTGGACGTGTCCGCAGCCGAACGCCGGCTCGCCGACCGCCGAAGCGCCGACTGGCGCCTGGCAGAGCACCGCGCAAGTCAAGCGCGAGCTCCAACAATCCCCGCCTTGATCATCACGCCACGTCCCCAGATCTGAAGTTCTGCGTGTAGGAGCTCTTGATCTCCGCGTCGCCCTTGCGGCAGTCCGCCGTGGCGTTGAACTGGACGCCCGGCACGGACTGGCGCGGTGCCCTCCGTGCAGGTGAATCCCTGACGGGCGTCGTCGCAGGTCTCCTCCGGCGCCGCCGTTCTCAGGCCGGCACTGGTGGTAGGCCATCGACGACCTTCTCCGCCTGCGACGCAGCTCACCTCGCCACGTCGATCGTCGGTCACGTACGAGGCGCCGAGGTTCTGTTGCTTGCCGTTGATGTTGCAGCTGCTCAGTGTCGCGGTACTCGTGCTCCTGACGAGTCATCGCCGCCGCCCCCGCAGCCGAGCAGGCCTGCTGCGAGCGCGATTGCGAACAGGAGGAGGACTCGCTTCAACGAGGGCGCCAGTCTATTTCTTCGCTCACCTTGCGGAGGGTGATTTCAGGAGGCATCGTCCTGGCGGTCCCTGGGGACCGGGCTGCTCGCCCAGACGAGCGGCGCGGTCGCCGAACGCACACGCTGCCAGCTTCACCCCCTGCAACATCAGCGGCAAGCAGCAGCAGCTGGGGGCGTCCTACGTTACCTCGCTGACGGTCCAGGGCGTGAGCTGCGCCAAGGCCGAGAAGGTGATCAAGTCCTACCACCAGTGCCGCCCACCAGGGCGGCGGGGCGACCTGCGGCGCCACGCTGCTCGGCTTCAAGTGCAAGGACGGAAAGCGCACGGGCGTGCCGAACGTGCAGTACAGCGCGACCGCCAAGTGCCACAAGGTCTCGAACCCGTCAAGCGGGTGAAGAGCCGCTACACCCAGAACACCTAGCCCACTCAGACGCGACGAGGGGTGTGGCGGGGGCGGCTCAGTAGTGCGAACGACGCGGCGCCCGGATGCAGGATCCGCACGCTTCGGAGCTTCGGCTGCCGCGGGTCACGAGCCTGGGCCGCGAGGCGGTGGAGCTCAGCGCGGCGATTCAGCTCGGCTGAGTGGTCCTGTGCGTGACGCTGGTTGAGATTGGAATCCATTTTCCTCTCCCCTCAGTTGATCCAGGCCTCGACCCTATGGCGGGGGTCATCGCGGGACCGTGATCATCGGCACAAACGTGCCGGAAGCACAATAAGGGCTCAGTAGTCGAAGTCCTTGTCGACGGCCTGCAGGACCAGGTCGGCGGCGACGGACGAGCCCTCCTCGTTCAGATGGATGCCGTCGGGCTCGCGGACGATGGTCTGCTTGCCGTCGATCGTGATCGCGTCCCGGTAGAGGTCGCCGGGCGTGAAGGTCGGACGCAGGTCGACCACCCGACCGCGGCGCCGCGCTCCGCCGCCGCCTGTGCGGATGGCGAGGTTGACCGTCATCGGCGATCGGCTTGCGGGCCGGGTCGCGCTGCGTCGGGACCGTCAGCCAGTAGATGCGCTCGAACGCCGCCCCGCAGGTAGTTGTCCATCATCTGGCCGACCCGCGAGCGGAAGATCGCCTCCCACTGCGGCCCGCAGCAGCTCACCTGATGCGCCGTTTGGCACCGGGCATCGGATAGCCCTCGTTCGCGCCGATGAAGAGCACGACTGCGTCGGGATCGTCCGTTCGCCGCCTGGGTCGAGGACAGCTTGAGCCCAGTCGACCAGGCCCGGAGTTGGAGATCCCGGTCGCCAGGTGCGGATCGCGGCGTCACCTGCACTCCGGCGCCCTGATCGGCGAGCTTGCGGGCGATCTCGATGTCGAGTGGGTCGAGAGCGAATCTCCGGTGACCAGCAGGCGATCCAGCGGCTGTGGTGTGCTCGGCGGCGGGGTGTCACGGGCGCGGCGCGACCGGGACTGACGCCACCGGCCTGAAAGCCGCTGGCCGGAGAGCTGCTGGTCCGGTGAGAGCCAGGAGGTCAGGTCACGCGCGAGTGTCGGCGAACGGGAGGTTGATCGGAGACCCAGCCCGGCCGGGCCGCCGACCGCCTTGATGATGTCCCTCCCGAGCCCGGGGTCGAGCTCGTCGGCTGCCTTGCGCACCGCGCCACCGGCGAAGATCAACAGCAGGAAGCGTCGTCAGCGTCACCGCCTTGACCGCGTCCCAGGCGCGTGAACCGACGCAGGTCCCAGCGGTCGAAGCGCTCCATCAGGCTGTCGTCCCCGTGCGGCTCGCCCTCGCGGCCGGGGCGCGCCTCGGCCTCCATCTCGGCGATCGACTCGAAGTCCTCCGGCACGAGCGTTTCCAGCGTTGCCTTCGTGGCGCATCCAGAAGCGGAAGTAGATGAATGGGGGACGCCCTGGCTCGGCACGGTGGCGCCGACGATCAGGACGACGACGGCGAGGGCGGCGCCGAGCAGCAGCGGCTGCAGCCGCCCGATTCGCAGCTCGATCCCCTCCATCGGCCGCTCGGGCAGAAGCTGCAGGCCGATCACCAGGAGCGATCGCCCCGACCACCGGCACCGAGTAGAGGGTGGCCGGGCCCGAGCGGACCAGCGCGGACATGTAGTCGCCGAACAGGCTCAGATCGGTCGAGCGGAAGAGGATCCAGCCGACGACGATCAGGTTGAAGGTGACGAACCAGCGCAGCCAGCCGGGGAAGATCCGGCCCAGCCGTCCCTTGATCGCGTGCTCGGCGGACAGACCGGTCCCCTGGTAGGCGCCCCAGGCGACGAAGTTCCAGGCGGCGCCGTGCCAGAGGCCGCCGAGGGTCATCGTCGCCATCAGGTTGATGTAGGTGCGGACCGTGCCCTTGCGGTTGCCGCCGAGCGGGATGTAGAGGTAGTCGCGCAGGAAGCGCGAGAGAGTCATGTGCCAGCGCCGCCAGAAGTCGCGGAAGCCGGTCGCCCGGTAGGGGCTGTTGAAGTTCTGGGGGAAGACGAAGCCCATCAGCAGCGCGAGGCCGATCGCCATGTCGGTGTAGCCGGAGAAGTCGCAGAAGATCTGGGCCGCGTAGGCGTATGCGGCGAGGATCGCGTCCGGCGCGCTGTAGGCCTGCGGTACGGCGAAGACCGGGTCGACCACCTCGCGCGCCAGGTAGTCGGCGATCATCACCTTCTTGATCAGGCCCAGCGCGATCAGCGTCGAACCCGGCGCTCGACTGCCACGCTGCTCGGGTCGCGGGGCTCGCTGCAGCTGGGGAGGAACTCGCTGGCGCGGACGATCGGGCCGGCGACCAGGTGGGGAAGAAGCTCAGGTAGATCGCTGCGTCGAGCAGCGAGGCCGGCTCGGTCTGGCGGCGCTTCACGTCGACCACGTAGGTGACCGCCTGGAAGCTGAAGAAGCTGACCCCGACGGGCAGGGCGATCGTCGCCAGCGGCAGCGGCATGCCCAGTCCGACCGATGTCGAGGACGTCCGAGACGTCCGTGACGAAGAAGCCGTAGTACTTGAAGACCGCGAGGACGCCGAGGTCGAAGGCCACGCCACCGCGGTGCAGATCCACTTGCGCAGGCGCTCTCGTCCTCGGTGCGGTGGATCGCCGACCGCGGCGAGCTGGCTGACCAGCGTGATCGCGGCGAGCAGCAGGCAGAAGCGCGGGTCCGCGGCCGCGTAGAAGACGTAGCTCGCGACGACGATGAAGGGCTTCCAGCAGGTGCTGCCTCGGCATCAGCGCCCAGGAGATGGCGAGGACGATCGGGAAGAAGATCGCGAATTCGACTGTCGGGAAGAGCACCTGCCAGCGTCGTCCTCGGAAATCCTCGGCGCATGCCCGAGGAGCGGCGATGCTAGAGAATCAGCCGGTATGAACGGAGGCGCCGCCAAAGCCGGCGTGGTTCTCGCCGCGCTCGCCCTGGTCGGACTGCTGCTGGCCGCTCCGCCGCGCAGGCGGGCTGTGGCGGCGTCGAGACGGCGGCTCCGGAAGCGCAAGGTCGGCGCCGCGGCCGCCCCTCGCGATCGGCGACTCATCGATGCTGCTCGCCCTGCCGGCGCTGGCGCGTGTCGGCTACAAGGTCGAACGCTCGCGGCTGCCGCCAGTTCGCCGAGGGGCTGGGCGTGCTGCGGCGACGCGCGCCGCCATCACCGGCTGCCCCACCTCGCCGTGCTGGCGCTCTGGGGCGGACGCCTCGGTCTCCGCCGGCCAGATCGCCCAGGCCAGGAAGATCATGGGACCGAAGCGGAAGCTCGGACTCGGTGACGCCTCGCGAGACTGGGCGGCGGTGAATCGAAGCGACGCCGAGGTGATTCGAAACGCGGGTCAGCGTGACCCCGTGCACATCAAGGTGCTCGACTGGGTCCACTACAGCGCCGGCCACTCGAGCTGGTTCCAGCCCGACGGGCTGCACCTCGACCTTCACGCGGCGCGAAGGCACTCGCGCGGCTCCTGAAGAAGCTGATCCCATTGGCGGGCCATCGAAGCCGCAAAGAAGCGCGAAGACCTAGGCGAACCGGCCGCTGCGGGCGAAGCGGCAGGGCACCGGCGAGGAACTGCGCGTAGGCATCGGCGCCGGTGAAGTTCGGGTGGAAGAGGTCCGGGAGGAACCAGGCTCCGGGCTTGGGCTCAGCCTTGTGGTGGGGGCGGCTGTAGCTTGACCCAGTCGAGTACGAAGATCCGGTGCGGGTACTGCCGGGCGGACTTGAAGAGGATGTCGGTGTCCGAGCGGGAGGGTGTCCGGTATCCGCGTTGTAGGCGGTGACCAGTCCGAGGACGCGCTTCTTCCGAGGACCTCGAGCGCCTCGGAGATCAGGCCCGGGTTCACTCCGCCGTTTCCGTACGCGTTCACCAGAACCAGATGGGGGAGGCGATGCTTCCGCTTCAGCCGGGCGGCGATGTTGATCGACTCCGCGAAATCCCCGGCAGCCGCGGGCGTTCACCGAATATCCCACCGCATTCAGGTTCGGGGATCGGCAGGATCATCGTCGAGTCGCCGATCGCGATCGTTGCTCGGGGGACACGGCTGCGGTGCCACGGTGGTGAATCTTCTTGCAGCCGAACACCGGCTCGCCGGCGCTGAGCTGCGGACGGCAAAGGCAGCCGAGAGGCAGAGCACAAGTGATCCCTGCGGGGTCCCCTGGCGAACGCGCATCTCGACGCCAGTCTAGTTAGGGTTCGGTGGTCATTGACCCGGCGCTGAACAAGCGTTAGAAGTTCATTTCCGGCACGGCGGCTCCAGCTGGCGCAGCCGGTTAGGGGTTAGGATGGCACGGAACCCACTACGTCCATCAAATCGCGGGTTCGACGGCGACACGCCGATCAGCATGCCGCCGAGATCAACACGCTGCTGCACGCGAGGCAGGCACGGTGCGGAGCACTCGCACGCGGTCGAGCGCCTGGCTTTACGCATCGCGGATCATCTCGGTCTCGACGCTGGTTCTTCAGGAGGAGGTCGGGTTGGCGGCGCGCCTCCATGACATCGGGAAGTCCGCCATTCCCAGATCGGTACTGAGAAGACCGCCCCACTCTCGGCTTACGAGTGGCAGATGATGCGCGACCACACCGTCTTCGGTGAGCAGATCCTGAGGGCGCGGCAGCGAGATGGATGCCGTGGCCAGCTACGTCCGTCACGCACACGAGCGCTGGGACGGCAAGGCTACCCCGATGGCCTGACGGGCGAACAGATCCCGCTGGCCAGCCGAATCATCTTTGCGCCGATGCCTGGATGATGCGACTGCACCGACGCTCCTACCGGCGGGGTGCCTCGCCTGCCGAGGGGCCTGCCGAGATCCGGAGCTGCTCGGGAACGCAGTTCGATCCGAGAGTCGTCGACGCTTTGGCGAGGGCGGTGCGGGCCCGGTTCTCTTACCGCTGGTCTGCTGGCCCGTCGCCCGCACGCTGCCTGCCTGCTATCCGCCATTGTGGTCTTCTCGATCGAAGGTGCGATTGGGACCGCCGCAGCCGCGGTGACAACGAAAGCGGGCTGAGCCCCGCCGGCCTGAGCCAGGTTCGCTCACCCCGCGAATGCGCGCTGAGCAGCACGCACCTGGAGCGTGCCGCGGCGCTCACGCCCAAGATTTCCACGAACCGACGCCGACCGGCGGCAAGAGCCTCGACGCCCACCGACGGCGCCAGCCACCGGCGCAGCGCGCCCGTGGTGGCCGAACCGACTGCGGACCGGCGGCGCGGGTAGCCGACCCGGCGTGGAAGAGAGGGGGCTCAAGGGGAGCAGGGCAGCGCCCCTGATTTCCGATGCCTCGCCTTCCGCCTCTGGGACTTCCAGACACCGTCGGCGGACAGCGGTGGCTCAACGACCCTGCCGATCGCTCTCGCCCTGCCGGTTCAGGTTCCGGCCCTTGCCTTGCCCGACCCGGCCGCGCTCCCGGGCGCGACGGCTCGAGCGCGCCTTCCCGGCGCCCCGGCAGGCGCGTGGACTACGCCATGTCAGCTGACGACGACGGCGCCTCGGCGGCTTCTGCCGCCGGTGCCGCTCCACCACGCGCGCGCGCGGTGACGCCCTCCCGCGGGTCAGCCTGTGGGCGAGGTAGACGGGATGATCGAGAGCAGGACGACGATCACGGCGACCACGTTGACGATCGGCAGCTGGCTGGGCCGGAAGAGGTTGCTGAAGATCCAGATCGGCAGCGTCTGCTCGCCGGCGCCGATCGTGAACGTGGTGACGATGATCTCGTCGAAGGAGAGCGCGAAGGCGAGCAGCCGCCCGCGACCAGCGCGGTCCGCATGCTCGGGCAGCGTGACGTGGCGGAAGGTCTGCCAGGTGTGCGCGCCGAGGTCGGCCGAGGCCTCCTCGAGGTTGCCGAGACCCGCGCGCAGCCGCGCGATCACGTTGTTGTAGACGACGACGATGCAGAAGGTGGCGTGCGCCGACGATCACGGTGCAGCAGGCTGAGGTCGACGCCGAGCACCTGGGTGAAGGTGTTGCTGAGCGCGACTCCGGTGACGATCCCGGGCAGCGCGATCGGCAGGACGACGAGGAACGAGATCGTCTCGCGGCCGAAGAAGCGGTGGCGCGCGACCGCGAACGAGGCGAGGCGTGCCGAGCAGCGAGGCGCGATCGCCGTCGGCGCCAGCGCCCGACCTTGATCGAGGTCCAGAACGCGTCGCGCGCCCCTGGTTGCCGATCGCCTTCGCGAACCACTCGGTGGTCAGGCTCCGGTGGCGGCCACGCCAGGGTGTTGCCGCCGTTGAAGGCGTAGATCGCGATCACGATCAGCGGGATGTAGATGAAGGCGAGCGTGATCCCGACGCCGACTCCGCAGCAGGTTCCTGATCGCGCGCGAGAGCCTCATCGCTAGAGGTGCTCGAACGCTCCGAGCCGCCGGCGCGATCAGGCAGGTAGATCGACCATCACGACGATCGGCACGATCGCGAAGGCCGAGGCCAGCGGCAGGTTGTTGGTGATGTTGTGTGAAGATCGACGTTGCCGATGAACTGCGTGTCCGGCGAGACCAGCGTGGGCGTGATGTAGTCGCCGAGGGTGAGCGAGAAGGTGAAGATCGACCCGGCGACGACGGCCGGGAAGGCGAGCGGCAGGATCACGCGGCGGAAGGTCGTCCAGCGGCGCGCCGCCGAGGTCCTCCGAGGCGCTGATCAGCGAGTTCGGGATCCGCTCCAGGCCCGGCGTAGATCGGCAGGATCATGTACGGCAGCCACAGGTAGCTCTCCACGAGCCAGACCGCGGTGGTACCCGTAGCCCGGGCCGTTCAGCCCGATCGGGTCGAGGGCCCAGTTGATCGACGCCGCCTGGCGGAGAGCATGGTCTGCCAGGCGTAGACCTTGACCAGGTAGAAGGACCAGAGCGGCATCAGGATCGCCGACGACCAGCAGCGCCCTTCACCCGCGGGCTCGCCACCTTCGCCATGTAGAAGGCGATCGGGAAGGCGAGCAGCGCGTCGGTGAGCGTCACCAGCGCGGCGATCCCGATCGTCCGCCACGGCGACGTCGCGGTAGACGCGGCTCGTCGAGCAGCGTCTTGAAGTTGTCGAGGCGTGAAGCTCTGCTCGAGCTCGCCGCTGAGCGCGTTGACGCTCCAGAAGGCGGCGATCAGCAGGACCGCGAGCGACCCGAGGTAGCCGATCACCAGCCAGCCGCAGCGGGCCGGCCAGCAGCGACCCTGACCTGGAGGCGGGGCGGCCGTGGAAGAGGTCGGCGAGCCTGCGGCCCACCGACCTCTTCTCGGCGCTGACGCGCTGCGTCAGCGGCTTCCACGGCCCGACTCATGATCGATGCGCCGCCGATCATCACCTTGATCTCGGTCCAGGCCTGAGACCCAGTCGTTGTAGTCCTTGCAGTCGTCCCCGCGGTCGTCGCCGCAGTGCGGCAAGCGGCGTGTTCCAGTAGTACACGCGCTTCCAGAACGCGGATCCGCTGCGTGGTAGTTGTCGCAGAACTTCGGATCCGGTGGCAGCCCAGCGCCTTGTCGGCAGTGGCGATTCGTTGGCTCGCACGCCTTGCTCTGCGCGGGTGCCTCGCCGAACCACTGCGCGACCTGCGCGTTGACCTGCGGCTGAGATGATGTAGTCCATCCACTTGTACATGCAGTTCGGATGCTTGGCCTCGGAGCTGATCATCCAGGTGTCCGACCACCCGGTCGCGCCCTCCGTCGGGCACGAAGCCCGTGCTCGGCGGGCTCGGCGCCCACCGGCTGGTCGTCGGCCATGCAGCGTGAAGTACTGGTACTGCCACGTCGTGCCGACCTCGGTCGTCGCCGTTCGTGAACGACGTGATCTGCTTCAGCGGCGTCGGACCAGTACTCGCCGACGTTCGGATGCTGCTGCTTGAGCAGGTCGACGGCGGCGTTGAACTGGTCTTCGTCCGAGCTCGTACGGGTTGTCGATCCCGAGATCGGGCTGGTGCGCCTTCAGGTAGACGGCCGCGTCCGCGATGTAGATCGGGTCGTCGTAGACGCTGATCTTGCCCTTGTACTTGCGCCGCCTGCTTCGGGATCGAGGATCACGACCCAGCGACGTCGGAGCCGGCTGACGTCGTCCGTGTTCCACATCAGCAGGTTCGCCCCGCGGCCGTGCGGGATCCCGTAGTGGGTCCCGTCGAACGTGTTGTAGGGCTGGTCCTTGAGATCCGTCGAAGATCGTCTTGTAGTTCGGGACGAGATCGACGTTGACCGGCGCCACGTCGCCGCCGTCGACCAGCCGCGCGGTCGCGTTGCCCGACGCCGAGACGCCGTCGTACTGGCCGGTCCGCATCAGCTGCGACCATCTCGTCGGACGTGCCGGCCGACCTTGACGTTGATCTGACAGCCGGTCTGCTTCTCGAACGGCGTCACCCAGTCGACGTTCGGTGACCGAGCCGTCCTCGACGTAGCCGGCCCAGCAGATCAGGTTCAGCTCGCCCTCGCCCTGCGCCGACGCTGGTCAGCTCGCTGCTCCACCGTTGCTGCTCGTCGCTGCCGCCGCCGCAGCCGGCGATCACGCAACATGACGGCGACCAGCCCGGCGACGATCAGCCGCAGGCACCCAGGCTGGATTGCAGCTCTTAGCTCCGCTCACTTTCCTTCCTCCTCGTGTCGCTGTCCTGACGGCGACCGTCTGCTCCGGTCGCCATCCGATTGTCACCTTCCGCCCGCGCTGCTCCAGGCCTCCGGCCGAGGTCGTCTCCAGGTTCTGGCGGACGACTTGAAGCTCCCCCGCTTCGAGGTCGACCATGTACCGGGTCACCATGCCCGCGTAGGAGACGTCCCGGATCGGCCCCTCCTCGGTGTGCATGCCGCTCGGCACCTGTCCGTGTCTCGACGCATGCAGATCTTCTCCGGGCGCACCGTGAACCGTCGCCCGTCGCGCTCGAGCAGGTTCGAGACCCCGACGAAGCCGGCCACGAACGCGTTCTGCGGGCCGCTCGTAGATCTCGGCCGGCGTGCCCGACCTGCTCGATCCGGCCGTCGTTGAAGACCGCGATGCGGTCGCTCATCGTCAGCGCCTCGTCCTGGTCGTGGGTGACGTAGATGAACGTGATCCCGACCTCGCTGCTGGATCGCCTTGAGCTCGACCTGCATCTGCTCGCGCAGCTTCAGGTCGAGCGCGCCGAGCGGCTCGTCGAGCAGCAGCACCCTGGGCCGGTTGACGATCGCGCGCGCCAGCGCGACGCGCTGGCGCTGGCCGCCGGAGAGCTGGCTCGGCTTGCGCTCGCTCGTAGCCCGCCAGCCGCACCGTGTCGAGCGCCTCGGCGCGCGCCGTCGCGCGCTCCGTCCTTGCCGACCCGCTTGACGCGCAGCCCGTACTCGACGTTCTCGCCCACGGTCATGTGCGGGAACAGCGCGTAGTCCTGGAAGACCGTGTTGACGTCGCGGTCGTACGGCGGCAGCGCCGGTCGACGTCCCGGCCGCCGAGCTCGATCGTGCCCGGCGTCGGGCTCCTCGAAGCCGGCGATCATCCGCAGCGTCGTGGTCTTGCCCGACCCGGACGGGCCGAGCAGCGTGAAGAACTCCCCCGTTGCGACCTCGAGGTCGAGTTGACGTGCGACCGCGACGACGTCGCCGTAGCGCTTGCTCACCCCGACGAGGCGTACGTCCGCTTGCTCGTCGCTCGATCTCGAGCCGGGCTCTGCCTCACTGCTTGCAGCCGTAGCGAGGCTACGCCTCCTCCTCCTCGGTCGGTCAGGGCGTCAGATGTGCGCACCGTGCCAACGCCCACCGGTGGCGGCTCTAGGTATATCCGAGCGTCGCCGTGCCTCGCTAGGCCAGCCTGGCCAATCTTTGCGCGGGAAGCTTGTACTTCCCGACTGCGCCGCGCGGGCCTAGAAGCCGGGGTAGTACTTGCCGGTGAAGCCGAGCGGCTTGCGCTTCTGCTTCCGCCAGCGGGGGCCTGAGCCCTGGTTCCAGCGGTCACCGCCGGTGGAGGTGTCGAACGCGCTGCCCGCGATCCACCATGTAGGCGTGGCTGGCATTGCCGTACACCGTGATCCAGCGGCCCTTGCCGGGAGGCACCCCAGCTCGCTGCCAGACCGCCCGAGGTCATCCGGGCTCGCCAGCAGGCCTGCAGCGTGCAGGACGTAGCTCACAGCGCCTGAACAGTCGTAGCCGGAGGCGAAGAAGCTCCTGTGCCACCGCCCCAGACGTAGGGGAGCGTGTGAATCGCGTTGGCCGGCGGCGATGGCGGTCTGGATCTGCGCCGGCGCGTCCGCGGGGGCGACGGCAGTGCCGTCCTTGCGGATCGTCGCCTTCCTGGAGGCCCAACCGGGGCGGGAGTGGTCGTGGTGGGCGTGGTCGTCGTGGTGCTGCCGGGCGGGCCGGACCCGCCGGTCTGGGCAGACGCCGGGCGCAGCGATCGCCAAGTACGAACACAGTTGTGATCCCCCGCCACTGCGAGGCGACGCCTACAGCTAAGTGTGTCTCGCATCCAACAGTTCTCCTTTGTCGGCCTGCGGGGTTAGCTGTCGGGCTAGCGCTGAAGGAGCCTGCGCCCCCACCCTCGGTTCCGGTGGGTTCGCCCCGGTATTTGGTTCCCCGCTCCCATCGCCACGTGGTGATGGGACTCGGCGTAACTGGCGCGGGACCTTACCAAACGTGAAAGAAGCTTTGCAATCGACGCAGCGTTTGTTAGTGATTACCCGCACGAATTCGGGATTCGACGCCCGCCCCGCGCCCCTTCCGCCCAGGCGTGGCGACGCGGCCCGGGAGAGCGGGCGCGTCACTGCTATGGGAGGAGGCCTCCCAGCCGCCCTCAGGCGGCTAGAAGCCGAGGGAAGAAGCGGACGGGTAGCCGGTACCCGTCCGCATGCTCGCCCGCCACCGCGGACCCGAGCCCTGGTTGAGGGACTCGCCGACCGCGGAGGTGTCGAACCGTAGGCCTGCGACCGTCATCCAGGCGTGACTGCGTGTTGGCGAAGACGGTGATCCATGATCCGGTGCCTGGTGCGCCCCAGGTCATCAGCGGACCGGAGGAGAGGGGCTCCTGAGCAGTCCGGCGGCGTGCAGCACGTAGCTGACGGCGCCGGGCAGTCGGTAGCCCTTCGACTTGAAGCGGCGATGGCCGCCGCCCCAGGTGTAGGGCCTGGTGTGGATCCTGTTGCCGGCCTTAGATCGCCTTGCGAACCTGACGCGGCGCATCCGCCGGCGGCAGCGCTCGTACCGTCCGGCTGCAGCTGGGCGGTGCTGCCCAGGGGCAGTCGGAGTCGTCGTTGGTGTGGTGGTTGTCGTCCCGCCGGGAGGCTCGCCCCACCGGTCTGGGCCATCGCCGGCACTGCGCCCGCGAGCGAAGCGACCAACAGCAGCCCTGCCACCGCCAACTTCCTAGTGCTTCTGCTGTGTGTATCTGACCGCAAACCGTTCTCCTTCGTAGGCCTACGGGGTTAGCTGACGGGCTAGCGCTAAAGGACTCGCGCTTCCACACTTGGTGGATTCGCCCCAACTGCTCTGGTTCCCCCGTTCTCGTCCCGCACTGGTGGGGACGAGATTCGGCGTCTGGTCGGGCGGGAACGCTGGCAGACGATCCGGAGCTGTGAGTAGGTGCTCACAAGAATCCCCGGAAGGTGCGCTTAGAGGGCGTCCCAGTGGCGGATCGCGAAACCCCGTCCCGGTCCGCAGCGTGAAGCGCCACCGCGGGCCGCGACCCTGGTTGACCCACTCCCCGGGGAGGTGTCGTAACGCAGGCCGGCGATGACCATGTAGGTGTGCGTCCGGTTCGCGTAGACCGTGATCCAGCCTCCCGGCCCCGGCGAACCCCAGGAGGCGAGCTGACCGGAGACGAGCGGCGAGCCGAGCAGCCCCGCTGCATGCAGGACGTAGCTGACCGCTCCCGAGCAGTCATAGCCCTTCGCCTTGAAGCCGCGATGGCCGCCGCCCCAGATGTAGGTCCTACGGTGGATCTTGTTGGCGGCCTTGATCGCCCGCGCCACCGGATCAGGAGCGCCGGCGGGGACGCTCGCCTTGCCGCCGGCGAGGATCGTCGCGACGCCTGTCGGGACCGCTGGCGCTCCGGCCGGGCGCGCCCGGCTCCGGAGTCGTGGTCGTCGTGCCCGTCTGACCCGCCGCCGAGCTGGCGGCGATCAGCGCGGCGGCGAGCAGCGCTGCTGCCAGTCCAAGCCGGCGGCCATGGCGCGAATGGTCGAGACAGCAAATGAATCCCTCCTCAGGTCCCTTCCTCATCGGTTGGGACTGGGCTCCTCCTTAAGCGGAAGAACGTATCAGAGCAGGGGTTTTCTATGAGCGAGCCTTAACAAACCTCCGGTCGGATAGGGTTGGAATCCGTGGATCTCGAAGGAAGAGGGTGCTGCTCAGCGGAGCAACGGGAGGACTCGGGCGCGCCATCGCGGTCGAGTTGGCCGGCCAGGGCGCCCTGCTCGTCCTCAGCTCCCGGAAGGGCGATCATCTCGACCAGCTGGCGCAGTCTGCTTCCAGGAGTGACCGATCGGCACCTGACGATCGTCGCGGACCTGGCGAAGCCGGGCGCCGCCGAGGAGCTGGTTGAGCGGGCCGGTGACATCGACGGTCTCGTCGCCAACGCCGCCCCTGCCGGCCACCGGCCCGGCTGGAGAGCTTCAGCTCGGAGGAGGCGCAGCGAGCGCTGCGAGGTGAACTTCGAGTCCCCGATCCTGATGGCGCGTGCCCTCGGCCCCGAAGCTGGCAGAGAAGGGCGAGGGCCACCTCGTCTTCATCGCCTCACTGGCCGGCAAGGTCGGCTCGCCGCGATCCTCTCTCTACAACGCGACCAAAGTTCGGGCTGCGCGGCTTCGCCTTCGGGCTGCGTGAGGACCTGCACCCGCACGGCGTTGGCGTTTCGGTCGTTCTCGCCCGGCTTCGTCCGCGAGGCGGGGATGTTCCGTGACGCCAGGTCGAAGCCGCCACCTGGGCCTGGGCACGACGACTCCCGGCAAGGTGGCGGCCGCCGTCGCGGAGGCGATTCGCAGTGACCGAAACGAGATCACCGTCGCGCCGATGCGGCAGCGGTTCCTCACCGAGTTCGGCTACCGCCATCCAGGGTTCGCGGCGCGCCGTCCAGCGCCGTGGTGGCGCTGACAAGATCGCCGAGGAGCTCGCCTCCGGCCAGTCGGACAAGCGATAGGATCCTTCGCGCGTCAGGGGACTGGCGCCGGTGCGACGAGGGACGCGCCGCGGGACGAACAAGGAGGGGACTTCATGCGGAGGCTGGTCCTGTTGTCGTTGCTCGCCGGATCGCTGCTCGCTGCGCCTGCGGCGCACGCGGCGATCCCCAGCGCTCTCGGTGTGACCTGCACCCGCCGCAGGGGATGGAGTCTCGCGAGTGTGGCAGCACTGCGCCGCGGAGCACGTCCGGCGTCCTGGGACGGAACCCCGATCGACGTCAACGTCGCCTTCCCAGCGGATCCGAGTCCGGCCACCGACGGCAACTACCCGCTGATCATCGTCGGCCACGGCTACGGCGGCTCGAAGATCGGCTTCGGCTCCTCTGGCTCGACCAGCGGGCTGCGGCGCTTCACCAGCCGTGGCTACGCCGTTTTCAGCATGACCGACCGAGGGTTCCACGAGTCCTGCGGGTCCCGGCATCGATCACGGCCGGCGGTGCGGCGTGCGACAGCGGGCTACATCCACCTGATGGACAACCGCTACTGAGGTCCGCGACGCCCAGTTCTTCGCCGGTGAGCTTGCGCGACCAGAGTCTCGCCGACCCGGACAGCGGGTCGGCGCGATCGGGGGCTCCCTACGGTGGCGGGCTCTCGCTGCAGCTCGCCTCGCTCAGGGACCGGGTGATGATGCCCGACGGCAGCCTGGTCCCGTGGACCAGCCGAGACCTCCGGACGGCCGATGCGGATCGCCGGCGCCACCCGGACATCCCGTGGAGCGACCTCGCCTACTCGCTCACGCCCAACGGTGGCAAGCTCGACTACGTGGCGGACCCGGCCTACAGCGGGCCGGTTGGGGATCGAGAAGCAGTCGTTCAGACAACGGCCTCTATACTGGCGGGATCCGACGCTGGGCGCCGGGCGCTACTGCGGCCAGGCTCCCTACCCGTCGCCCTGCGACCAACTTCCGATGCCGACGTGACCTCGTGGAAGACCCGCATCGACGCAGGGCGAGCCTTACGACGGCGATCCGCCTCAGCAGGCTGTCCTCGACGAGATCTGAGGCGCACCACTCGGCGTACTACATCGACCATTCCGAGCCGCCCGCGCCGCTGCTGATCTCGAACGGCTTCACGGACGACCTCTTCCCGGCGGACGAGGCGATCGCGCTACTACAACCGGATCCGCTCGCAGTACCCGGACGCGCCCGATCTCGCTGTTGTTCGGCGACTTCCGGCCACATGCGGGCGAGCAACAAGGCCGAGCGACATCAGCGCACTCGACGGCCCAGGACGAACGACTGGCTCGACTTCTACGTCAAGGGCGACCGGCTCCCAGCCGTTCCAGGGCGCCGACCGCATTCGCGCCCACCTGTCCTCGGATTCTGACGTCGACTCGCGCGGGCCCTACCAGGCCGGCAGCTGGGCCGGGCTGGAGAAGGGCGCCGTGCCGCTTCCGTGACGCGGGCTCGAAGACGATCTCGGCCGAACGGCGGGTCGGCGAGTGTCGACACGACGTTCGATCCGGTCAGCGGCGACCGGGCCTTGCGCGACGGCCTCCAGGAGCGACCTCGCCGGCGTGGCGACCTACCGGCTCCCGGCGGCGACCGGCAGCGGCTACACGCTGATGGGCTCGCCCACGGTGCTCGCGACCATCCGGCTCACCGGTCGCGAACTCCGAGAGCTCGCCGCCCGGCTGCTCGACGTCGCGCCTGACGGCACGGAGACGCTGGTCGACCGCCAGCTCTACCGGCCGCAGGTCGGGACCGCGCGACAGGTATTCCAGCTCCATCCCGTGCGGGCCACCTCGTTCGCGCGCCGGCCACGTCGCCGAAGCTCGAGCTACTCGCCGAAGGACGCAGGCGGCGGCGCCTGAACAGCTATGGGCGGCCGGCGAACGGCCAGGGCGACGTCACCGTCTCGAATCTCGACCTCCGCCTGCCCGTGCTCGAGGGCCCGGGCGCCGCGGGCGGCCAGGTCGTAGGCGGCGCCGGCGCTGCCGCTGCCCTGCGGCTCAGGCGATCGCGCCCGCAGTACTCCTCCGCCTCCTACGTCCGCGCCACGCTCGGCGCGGGCAAGGCTGAAGCGGAAGGGAAGGGCGCTGAAGGTGCCGGTCGACTCGGCCCCGAACGGGACCGCCTGCCAGGTGCAGGTCAAGGCTGCTCAGCAAGAAGCAAGGCGAAGAAGAAGCAAGCGCTCATGAGCCAGGCGAAGAAGAAGCACAAGAAGCAAGGCAAGCGCGTCCTCGGCAAGGGCACGGCGACGATCGCGGCCGGCACGAGTCGGGACCGTCGAAGATCAAACTCACGAAGAGCGGCTGCTCGGAACCTGCGGCACGCCAAGGTCAGGCGTCGAGATCACGACCGTCGACCCCGCCCGGCAACACCGTGCAGAACGCCAAGGTGAAGGTCTGGCGGCAAGAAGGCGAAGAAGCACGAAGTAGCGAAGCGACCCTGCGAGACACCGCGGGATCTGGCCGGCGGAGGTGCCGGGAATAGACTGAGGTTGTGAGCGCGAAGGACAGCTTCGGAGCGCAGGCGACCCTGAAGTCGGGTGGCCGCGAGTTCGAGATCCACCGGCTCGACGCCCTGCAGCAGCGCTTCGACGTCGCTCGGCTGCCCTACTCGCTCAAGGTCCTGCTCGAGAACGTCCTGCGGCTCGAGGACGGCACCTCGGTCGACCGCGGCCGACGTCGAGGCGATCGCGACCTGGGACGCGACGGCCGAGCCCAGCGTCGAGATCCCGTTCCAGCCCGCGCGGGTGCTGATGCAGGACTTCACCGGCGTCCCCGCGGTCGTCGACCTGGCCGCGATGCGCGACGCGATGGACGAGATCGGGCGGCGACCCGAGCGACGATCAACCCGCTGGTCGACGTCGACCTGGTCATCGACCACTCGGTTCAGGTCGACGCCTTCGGCAACGCAGCGCGCCTTCGCGGTCAACGCCGAGCGCGAGCTACGAGCGCAACCGGGAGCGCTACTCGTTCCTGCGCTGGGGGCAGGAGGCCTTCGACAACTTCAGCGTCGTGCCGCCGGCCACGGGCATCTGCCACCAGGTCAACCTCGAGTACCTCGCCCAGGTGCGTCTGCAGCCGCGGAGCGCGACGGGACCGCGCAGGCCTACCCCGACACACTGCGTCGGCACCGACTCGCACACGACGATGATCAACGGCCTCGGCGTGCTCGGCTGGGGCGTGGGCGGGATCGAGGCCGAGGCGGCGATGCTCGGCCAGCCGATCTCGATGCTGCTGCCGCAGGTGGTCGGCTTCAGGCTCGACCGGCGAGCTGCCCGAGGGCGCGACCGCGACCGACCTCGTGCTGACCGTCACCGAGATGCTGCGCGAGCGCGGCGTCGTCTCCAAGTTCGTCGAGTTCTTCGGCCCGGGCATCGCCGACGCTCGGCCTGGCCGACCGGGCGACGATCGGCAACATGTCGCCGGAGTTCGGCTCGACCTGCGCGATCTTCCCGGTCGACGCCGAGACGCTCCGCTACCTGGAGCTCACCGGGCCGGCCCGACCGAGCAGATCGAGCTGGTCGACGCCTACGCGCGCGAGCAGGGCATGTTCCACGACGCCGGACTCCGAGGAGCCGACCTTCTCGGACACGCTGGAGCTCGACCTCGGCGACGTCGAGCCGAGCATCGCCGGGCCCGAAGCGCCCGCAGGACCGGATCGCCGCTCGCCGACGCCAAGGACGCCTTCCTCGAGGCGATGCGGGAGTTCGACCCGGAGGCCGGCGAGCAGCTGGGCAACGGCCGCGACGAGGCGATCGACGGAGTCCTTCCCGGCCTCGGACCCGCCGGCCGGAGGACCACGACGACGAGCGCGGCAAGCCGCGCGTCTATGGTGCGACAGGCGGCGACGTCGCTGTACACGGCGAGACGCAGCGACGCGGTCGACGGTCACGCTCGAGGACGGCGAGACGGTCGAGCTCGACCACGGCCGTGTGGTGATCGCCGCGATCACCAGCTGCACCAACACCTCGAACCCCTCGGTGATGGTCGGCGCGGGCCTGCTCGCCAGCAAGGCGGTCGAGCGCGGCCTGCGCGCGTCAGCCCTGGGTGAAGACCTCGCTGGCGCCCGGCTCGACCGTGGTCACCGACTACCTGGAGCAGCGCGGGGCTCGACCGAGTACCTCGACCAGCTCCAGTTCAACCTGGTCGGCTACGGCTGCACCACCTGCATCGGCAACTCGGGCCCGCTGCCCCGAGGAGATCTCGGCGGCGGTCGACGAGCAAGGACCTGGTGGTCTGCTCGGTGCTCTCCGGCAACCGCAACTTCGAGGGCCGGATCAACCCGGACGTGCAGGCCGAACTACCTGGCCTCGCCGCCGCTGGTGCGTCGCCTACGCGCTGGCCGGGCCGGATGGACGTCGACCTCGACCATCGAAGCCGCTCGGCGAGGGCTCCGACGGCGAGCCGGTCTATCTCTGCGCGACGTCTGGCCGACGAGCGAGGAGATCAAGCAGGTGGTGGGCGACGCGGTCCGGGCCGACATGTTCACCAGGAACTACGCGCGACGTCTTCACCGGCGACGAGCGCTGGAGCGGGATCGAGGTGCCCGAGGGCGACCGCTACACCTGGCCCGACTCGACCTACGTCCGCAAGCCGCCCTTCTTCGACGGAATGGACGCCCGAGCCGCAGCCGTCGGAGCCGATCGAGGGCGCTCGTGTGCTCGCCGTGCTCGGCGACTCGGTCACCACCGACCACATCTCGCCCGCGGGCGCGATCAAGACGGACAGCCCGGCCGGCAGCTGGCTGATCGAGCAGGGTGTCGAGGTGCGCGACTTCAACTCCTACGGCTCGCGCCGCGGCAACCACGAGGTGATGATCCGCGGCACCTTCGCCAACGTCCGCCTGCGCAACCGGCTGGTCGGAGCGAGGGCGGGTTCACCCGCCACTTCCCGGACGGCGAGCGAGACGACGATCTACGAGGCGGCGATGAGCTACGCCGGACGAAGGCGTGCCGCTGGTGGTGCTGGCCGGCAAGGAGTACGGCTCCGGCTCCTCGCGCGACTGGGCGGCCGAAGGGCACATCGCTGCTCGGCGTGCGCGCCGTGATCGCCGAGAGCTTCGAGCGCATCCACCGCTCCAACCTGATCGGGATGGGAGTGCTGCCGCTGCAGTTCCCGGACGGGTGAGTCGATCGACTCGCTCGGGTCTGACCGGCGAGGAGACGTTCGACGTCGGCGACCTGCAGAACGGCGAGGCGAGAGCAGCCAGTCGAGGTGACCGCCTCCCGCGGACGGCGCCGCCGACGTCACCTTCGAGGCCACCGTGCGAATCGACACGCCGAACGAGGTCGAGCTACTTCCAGAACGGCGGCATCCTCCACCGAGTGCTGCGGGACCTGCGCTCGCGCGGCCTAACAAGTGGGTCGAGCGAACCGGGGAGGTCGCCGGGCTCCCGACGCATTGGCGCGAGGCTCCGGGCGATGGCCGCCGCCTATCCTCTACCTCCACGGCGTGCCGACGGCGTCCTGGGAGTGGCTCCCATTCCTGGAGCGAATCGGCGGGGTCGCTCCCGATCTACCCGGCTTCGGCGAGTCGGCCAAACCCGACGACTTCGACTATTCGATCGAGGGCTATCAGCCGCTGGCTCGGAGGCGTTCATCGACTCGGTCGGCCTCGACCGGTTCACGCTCGTCGTCAACGACTGGGGCGGCGGTCTCGGCCTCGCTCTGGCGCAGCGCATCCCGGACCGAATCGAGCGGCTCGTCATCCATACCTCGGTTCCGCTCCTTCCCGGCTACCGCTGGCACTGGGTCGCGCGCGCGTCTGGCGAACGCCGGGGCTCGGCGAGCTGTTCATGGCGACCTCGAGCAAGTGGGCCTTCCGGCAGCTGAGCGCGTCTCTCGAACGTCAGGCCGGGTCCCCTGCCCGCAGTTCATTCACCGATCGCATCTGGCGCAACTTCGACCGCGGTACCCGCCGCGCGATTCTCCGTCTCTACCGAGCATCGCCGTCCGAGGTCCTAGCCGGCTCCGGTGAGCACCTGGGAGCCCTGAGCTGCCTCCACGCTCATCCTCTGGCCGACCGAGGATCCCTATCTGGGGCGCGAATGGGGGCCGCGCCGCGCAGAGGCCATCGGCGAGAACGCCACTCTCGAGATGATCGAGCGCGCGGGACATTGGCCCTGGCTCGACCGCCCGGACGTGATCGAGAAGACAGCCGCTTTCCTCGCGGATTGACCGCGGTGGTGTCCCCCGTTTCCCCTATTTGATTTGAGGCAGAAAAGAGCGGCGTGGCGGGGCCGCGGGAGGCAGGGGGTCCACACGGCCCGCGCCACGCCTGCGCGTCGGTAGCCAGGGAGGGATTTCCGACGCGATCGTCCCGGGAGGCGGGACTGGCCCCGGACGAGCTTATGAAGGTAGTACGCCTCTCCCGCCTCCAGACCGATTATCTCTCGATTCGTCCGGCGGTGTCAACCATTTCCTGTGAACAACCCCACCAGTGGCGATTCCCCAGCCGCGGCGCTCGATCAGCTCGATTCCGATCACGGTTCCGAACGGTCCAATGCGGGGTCAGCGTCGCGGCAAGCAGGGGCCAGGGCGCCTCACGTCGCATCACCGCCCAGAAGATCAGCCGAGGAGACCGAGGTAGCCGAGGCCGTGCAGGAGCCCGAACAGCGATGTCTGGGAGTGGTATCCGGTCGCGATCCAGAAGAAGAGCAGCGCCGCGAATCAGGGCCGACTCGAACCAGGAGACCGATCTTCACCCACCTGAGAGGGTGCCCGGGACTGGAGTTTCGAGGTGCGCAGATGGGAGGGTGCTCCGCGGGCGAAGCCGAGGAGCAACTGTTCGTGTTGGTGGCCACGCCCGCAAGCTAGCGCGTGCGTGACCTCGACCGAAGGTCGAAGTGGCGGCGGTCGATCTTCGGACCGCCGGTCCATGGACTTTCGTTGCGTTCGTGGTCGCAGAATGCCGCCATGGACCAATTCAATGGAGAACGGAACTCCAGCGTGGGCATGAGGAGGCTCGTGCGGCTGCAGCGCTCGTATCGGTGCGCGAGCTGCGCCGCGGAACACCACTCCTGGGCTCGACTCAGCTCCTGCCCGGACTGCGGCCATTCCTCTCGATGGCCGTGATCAGACGGGCAGCGCTCACTCCGGTCTAGCTCAGGCGCGCACGACGCCCCCGACGAGCATTCCGGAGCCGAGGTGCGTGCCGAGCACCGGCCCACCTCGGTGCAGAACAGCGGACCCGCGCCGAAGATCTTGGTGCCCTGAGCGACCAGATGCTCGGCGTCCTCGGGCGACTGGGCGTGTTGCACGACCCAGTCCGTGGCGCCGCGGTCGTGCAGCCCACGCAGGTATTCGTCCATCCGCTCCAAAGCGCGCTTCTTCGTTCGGACGCGGCCGACGGGGAGATCTCGGTGCCGAAGGTCAGGATCGGCTTGACCTTCAGCGCCGTCCCGAGCATCGCCTGTGCCGCCCCGATGCGCCCGCCGCGGCGCAGGTATTCGAGGGTGTCCAGGCAAAACCAGATTTCGAGGCGCTGGCGGGCTTGGCGCACGGTATCGACGACGGCGTCCAGCCCTGCGCCTTGCTCGGCTGCGCGCGCGGCAGCCACCACGAGGCAGCCCAGACCGCCGGCGCCGGTCTGGCTGTCGACGACCTCTATGCGCCCGGGATGCCCCTTCTTTGGCCAGGGAGCGCGCCGCCTCGGTCGCGCCTCGCACGTCCCCGAGATGCCGGCGGCTATGTGAACGGAGACCACGTCACGCCCTGCGGTGATGAGCGGCTCGTAGCAGGCGCGAAAGTCTCCCACCGATGGCTGCGAGGTCGCACGGCAGCGTCGGGGATTCGCGCAGCCGCACATAGAAGGCATCGAGGTCGTACTCATCCTCGGGGCGCAGGTCTCCATCCCAGCCCACATACAGGCTGACCTCGCGAATCCCCCACCCGTCGACCAGCCCCCGAGGCAGGTATGGCGTGCTGTCGGTCACCACGGCGACACCGGCCCGCGCGTCGGGTGTTCGGATGTCTCGAGAGGCGCTCACGCGAGGCGAAGCCTACGGGCCTCACGCCCGTCGAGCGAGACTCCACTAAGGGTGGGCTGGTCCCAATCGGTTCCGGACCCCGGCTACCGCTTTGGACGAGGAGCGGCTATCCGCTTTGTATGGAAAGCAGCGGTCTCGACGACCTGTGCAGCCACAGCACGAATGGGATGACCGCGCTGACGTGGCTTTGTACTGGCGTAGGCGCTGGGAAAGTGCCTACCATGATCCGCTCCTGGGCCTTCCACCACAGACCGGCACATAGGCGCGACAAACAGGCCAATGCCGATAGCCCGCCCGTAGTTGATCGCTGTGCCGAGCGCCATGAGGATCAGGCCGGTGTAGATCGGGATGCCGTGCGAGAGCGTAGGGACCGGACTCGATCAGCTCATGATCTTGCTTGAACGTCACCTCTCCGCTCCAGTTGCGACCCAGCGTGATCCGCGCCCCAGACCGTGAAGGCGGCTCCTGCGAGAACCATGCAGTCCGTCACGACTCTCCAACCCAGGGGCGTCTGCCAAAGCTGTGAATGCGAGGAGACATGCAATAGCCGCCCGCGCCACCAGGCCCACGATGACGATGCCCGCCAAGGCGATACCCGATGAAACCCCGCGGCTCGACGGTGCGCTTGTTCGCAAAGGCCATGACCAGCCAATAGCACCACCCACGCTGCCCAGCACCACTGAATGAATACCCAGGTCGTATCGGTCATCTCTCGGCAGCCGGCGGACGCGGACTGACTGTAGGAGGCCGATTATCTCGACGCGAGCCAGGCGGGACAGCCGCACGCATCGCTTGGGCCGCCCACGACGAGTTTTCGTCTCGCGACCGGTCACTAGCTGATGGCCGAGCAAGCTGCAAAAGGAAGGGGAGCCCGGTGTCAAGCTCAATGGTGAACGTCATCACGATCATCGTCCGGTCGCTCCGGTGCGACGAGTTCGACGCCATGCTGATCTACTCGATGGGCGTCTCGGTGGACGGCTTTATCGCCGACCGCGAGGGCGGGTTCGGGTGGGCGGTCCCCAGCGAGGAGCAGTTTCGTTTCCACATCGCGCAGACACGCGAGCTCGGCGGCTATCTGTTGCGGCCGCAGGCTCTACGAGACGATGCTGGTGTGGGAGACGGATCCGTCGATGCGCGACAACGAGCTCGGGGCCGCGTTCGCCGACGTCTGGTGCGCGATCCCGAAGGTCGTCTTCAGCCGCACGCTCGACAGCGTCCAGGGCAACGCCCGGCTCGCCGAGGCGTCGGTGGCCGAGGAGGCCGCTGCGGCGCTCGACGCGACCGACAAGGACGTCGCGATCGGCGGCGCCGGCCTGGCCGCGGCGGCGATCGAGCTCGGCCTCGTCGACGAGCTGCGCATGTTCCGCAATCCGGTCGTCGTCGGTGGCGGCACGCCGTTCCTGCCGCCGGTCACCGAAGACGTTCCGCTGGACCTGGTCGAGACCAGGACGTTCGGCTCGCGCGTGATCTACGAGCGCTACCGGCGCGCCCGCGATGAGTCGGACTGACGCCGCAGCAGGGTTCAGCGGACTCATGCCGGCCGCGCAGCTCGTAAGTCGGGTTAGTCCGAGCGGGAGAGCTGTCCGACTTGCGGCCCATATAGACCCCAAAGTCCGGACGGCCTCAACAATCTCGACGGGGCGAAGGACTACGCGGGATCTGCTCGGCCCATCAGGGCCGTGAGCACGATCCGCTCCTGCTCCTGGTGTGGGCGACCGCGTAGCCCTCTCCGGGGCTGGCGCGCGGCGGCCGCCCGACGTAGCTGAGCTCGACGCCCTCCGGCAGCAGCTCCGGCATGCGCCGCTGCATCACCTTCCAGGCGCCCATGTTGCGCGGCTCCTCCTGGACCCAGACGATCTCCTTGAGGTTCGGGTAGCTGGCGATCAGCCGCGCGAGCTGCTCCTTGGCGAACGGGTAGAGCAGCTCGACCCTGGCGATCGCCACGTTCTCGGCCTCCTCGCGCCGCTCGGCGCGGCGTCGATGTCGTAGTAGATCTTGCCGCTGCAGAGCACCAGCCGCTCGACCTTCTCCTTGCGGTCCTCGGCGCGCGGGTCGTCGAGGACGAGCTCGGAACGCCCGTCGGTGAGGTCCTCCGAGCGTCGAGGTCGCCGCGGCGAGTCGCAGCAGGCCCTTCGGGGTGAAGACGACCATCGGCCGCGGCTTGCGCGATCTGCGCCTGGCGGCGGAGCAGGTGGAAGTACTGCGCGGCGGTGGTCGGGTTGGCGATGCCGGATGTTGCCCTCGGCCGCCAGCTGCGATGAAGCGCTCGATCCGGGCGCTGGAGTGCTCCGGCCCGGCGCCCTCGTAGCCGTGCGGCAGCAGCAGGGTGAGCCGCGGTGGTCTGGCCCCACTTCGCCTCGCCGGAGACGATGAAGCTGTCGATGATCACCTGCGCCGCGTTGCGCGAAGTCGCCGAACTGCGCCTCCCAGAGGACCAGGCTGTCCGGCGAGTGCCGCCGAGTAGCCGTACTCGAAGCCCGAGGCAGGCCGATCTCCGAGAGCGGGCTGTTGTGCAGCTCGAGCGGCGCCGTGCGCCTCGGGCAGGTTCTGGATCGGCGCGTAGCGCAGGCCCGGTCTTCTCGTCGTGGAGGACGAGGTGGCGGTGGGAGAAGGTGCCGCGCTCGGTGTCCTGCCCGGTGAGGCGGATGTGGATCCCCGTCGGTGAGCAGCGAGGCGAGGGCGAGCGCCTCGGCGTGGCCGAACTCGATCCCGCCCTCGTCCAGCGCCTCGAGGCGCCTGCATCGAGCGGCTTGCGCAGCTTGCGGTGGATCGTGAAGCTGTCCGGGACCTCGAGCAGCTCCTCGTTCGAGCTTGCGCAGCCGCTCCTCGGGGACGGCGGTCTCGACGCTCGGGCTGCCGCTGCGGTCGAGCTCGCCGGTGCCGGTCGCGGTCGAGGTCGGCGTAACTCGCCCGACTCGATCTTGCGCGCAGCTCGTCGATGCGCGGCCTTGCAGCTCGCCTCGGCGCTCGTTGTTTCGCTCCTCGACCTCGTCCGGGGTGACGATCCCCTCCTTGACCAGCTGCTCGGCGTAGAGCTCGGCTGACCGGCGGGTGCGCCTTGATCTTGGCCGCCATCAGCGGCTGGGTGTAGGCGGGCTCGTCCGGTCTCGTTGTGGCCGAAGCGGCGGTAGCCGATCAGGTCGATGACGACGTCGCGGCCCCAGCGCTCGCGGTAGGCCATCGCCAGCCGGACGGCCGCCGATGCAGGCCTCGGGGTCGTCGGCGTTGACGTGGACGATCGGCACGTTGAAGCCCTTCGCCATGTCGGCGCGCGTAGGGGGTCGAGCGGCGCCTCCTCGGGATCGGTGGTGAAGCCGATCTGGTTGTTCTGGATGATGTGCACGGTGCCGCCGGTCGCGTAGCCGCTGCAGCGACTGGAGGTTGAGCGTCTCGGCGACCACGCCCTGGCCGGGAAGGCCGCGTCGCCGTGGAGCAGGACCGGCACCGCCGGCCATCGGGTCGTGCTCCAGGCGCCGGTCCGGCCGCGAGGTCTGCGAGGCGCGCGCGCCGCCGGTCACCACCGGGTCGACGAACTCGAGGTGGCTCGGGTTCGGATAGAGGCGCACGCCGATCTCCGGCCGTCCTTCGCCTTGTAGACGCCCTCTGTGGCCGTAGTGGTACTTGACGTCGCCCGTGCCGCCGGTGCGGGATCGCCGCGACCGCCTTCACCGCGCTCGATCGCCTTTGCGCCCTCGAACTCGGCCAGGATCGACTCGACCGAGCGGCCCGAGGTTGTGGGCGAGCACGCTGAGCCGGCCCGCGGTGCGCCATCCCGATCACGACCTCGTCGGCGCCCGTCGCGTGTGGGCCGAGCGTCGACCAGCTCGTCGAGCATCGGCACCGATCGCGTCGAGGCCCTCGATCGAGAACATCTTCTGGCCCAGGTAGGCCTTCTCGAGGAAGCGCTCGAAGCTCGAAGACCTGGATCAGGCGCGTCAGCAGGCGCGTGCTTCTCGTCGGCGTCGAGCGGCTTGCGGTGCGCCGCCGGTCTCGATCATCTCCCGCAGCCACATCCGCTGCTGGTGCGAGGAGAGGTGCTCGATCTGATAGGCGATCGTGCCGCAGTAGGCCTCGCGCATCCGCGGCAGCGCCTCCAGCAGCGTCTCGCCTCGCACCCCGATGCGCAGGATCGAGGCCGGGATCTGCGCCATCAGCTCGGGCGTCAGGTTGAGCGTTCTCGGGCTGCGAGCGCCGGGTCGCCCTTCGGCTCGCTGCCGAGCGGGTCGAGGCGAGCCGCGCAGGTGCCCGTGCGTGCGGTAGGCCTTGAGCAGCGAGGTCGCGGCCTGCACGGCCTGAAGCAGCTCCGCTGTCGGGCGTGGCGGCAGCCGGGCCGTGGGCGCGGCCGGCGCGCCGGCGCCGCCAGCGGCGGCGCCGAGGCCGAGGCGGGATGGGCGTCGGCGATCGCCGCGGCGTCGATCCCGAGGTCGCCGGCGACCGACTCGTAGAAGTCGTCCTCGCCCTGCAGGAGCTGCTCGATGCCGCGCAGGAACGAGCCTGACTCCGCGCCCTGGATCGACGCGGTGGTCGTAGGTCGAGGTCATCGTCATCACCTTCGAGACGCCCGAGCGCCTTGAGCTTCTCCGGGCGGCGCGTGCGCCACTCGACGGGTAGGCGATCGAGCCGCGTGGCGATGATCGTGCCCTGGCCGCGACATCAGGCGCGGGACCGAGGCGACCGTGCCCAGCCCGCCGGGGTTGGTGAGCGTGATGTTCGTGCCCTGGAAGTCGTCCGCGGTGAGCTTGTTCTCGCGCGTCTTGGTGATCAGCTCCTCGTAGTAGGAGTGGAAGCCGCGAAGTCGAGGCGTCCGCGCCCTTGATGCACGGGCACCAGCAGGCTGAGCGCTGGCCCCTGCGCTCCGACGTCGACCGCGATCCCCAGGTTGACGGCTGCCCGCCTCGACGACGGTGCGGCTTGCCGTCGCGTCTCCTCGTAGTGGCGCGCCATCACCGGGCCACTCCTGGCGCGGCCCTGACGATCGCCCAGGCGATCAGGTGAGTGAAGCTCACCTTCATGCCGCGCTCCTTGAGCACCCCGTTGAGCGCCTTGCGCTTGGCGTCGAGGATGTCGACCGGCGAGCTCGCGGAAGGAGGTCGCCGTCGGGATCGAGCGGCTCTCGTTCATCGCCCGGGCGAGGACGCGGCCGGGGCCGCGAAGCGGCCTTCGCCTCATCGATCGCGCCCGGCTGCTGCCGCCGCGCGCTGTTGCCCTCGGCCGAGAGCACGTCGGACTTGGTGATCTTGCCGCCCGGCGCCGCTGCCCTTGACGGCCGCTTCAGATCGACGCCGTTCGCCTGAGCGGCGCGGCGATGCGGTGCGAGCCTCGGCGCGACGGCTTCGCCATCCAGCCGGCACGTCCTCAGCCTCGGCTGCTCGCCGTGCCGGCCGTCGCGCCTCTGGCGTCTGCCGCTGGCTCTGCCGATCGCCGCCGGAGGGCGCCTCCCCTTGGTCATCTCGGCGAGCGGCTTGCCGACCTCGACCGTCTCGTCGGGGCTCGACCAGGATGCTTGGTGATCGTCCCGCAGGCGGGGGCGGGGACCTCGGCGTCGACCTTGTCGGTGGAGACCTCGACGACGGTGTCGCCCTCCGCGATCTGGTCGCCCTCCGGGACATGCCACTCGAGCACGGTGCCCTCCGTCACGGACTCGCCCATCTCCGGCATCACGATCTCGAGGCCCACCGCCCTCCAGCGACTTCCGGCCGGCCGAGACCGAGGCGTCGTCGGTGGTCGCCTTCTCACCGCCGGTGTCGGGCTGTGGCGCCTCGGACGGTCGCCGTGCCTCCGCCGTTGCGACTCCGCGCTCTTGATCGGACGCTTCACGCCGGTCTGGTCTCGGGCGGACCGCCGTTCGTGGATCGATCTCGGCCATCGGCTTTGCCGACCTCGGATCTCGTCGTCGACGGCTGGACCAGGATCTTTGCTGACGGTGCCGGCGGCGGGCGTGGAACCTCGGCGTCGACACTTGTCGGTCGAGACCTCGACCATCGTCTGGCCCTCCTCGACCGCATCCCCCTCGAGACATGCCACTCGAGCACGGTGCCCTCAGTCACCGACTCGCCCATCTCGGGCATCAAGAGCTGCACCTTCTGCTTAGTGGCCATTCCCCTCACTAACTGTATGACGCTTCCCCGGATGCCTGCTTCGCAGGAACGCTGCTATCGGTCCTAACCGATCCGGTGCAATCAGGTCGACCGCCGGCCAGCCCTGCTCGCGGATGAACTCGCGGGTTCGGCGCGGTCGTCTCGCAGAAAGCGCAGGCGATCTACGTCCGGAGAACCCGCACCGGGCCTGGAGAGCGCCAGCGGCACGTCGCAGACGGGACACGCCAGGGATCGCGTCCCGAGCCAGGCCGCGCGTCTCGGCCGGCCGGAGCTCAACGTCGGCCGGCGGCCGCGCGCTGAGGCGCTCGTCCCGCTCGGGGCCAGGGGATGCCGGCCGGGTCGTAGAACGATCCCCACGGCTTGATTATTGCGCTCAGTGCCCCAGCGGCCAAACCCCCGAGCAGTCGGAGGACGCGCGCGGCGTAAGTTCCGCCTGTGCGCGTGAAACGGAGGGGAGAGGTGAGATGAGCTACTTCGTCAACCGGCGCGACCGGTTTCATCGGCCGCAACCTGGTCGAGCAGCTGCTCGAGCGCGAGGGGACGATCTACGTGCTGGTGCGCGAGGGCTCGCGCGGAGCGGTCTGACGAGCTGGCGCAGCGGCTGGGGCGCCGACGAGGGCCGCATCGTGCCGGTGATCGGCGACCTCTCCCAGGAGAAGCTCGGCTGCGCGGAGACGATCGACGAGCTCCGGGGCAAGATCGACCACTTCTTCCACCTGGCCGCGATCTACGACATGACCGCGCGACGCCGAGAGCCAGCGGGTGGCCAACGTCGAGGGGACCCGCGACGCGGTCGAGCTGGCCGACGCGCTCGAGCGCCGAAGCGCTTCCACCACGGTCAGCTCGATCGCCGCGCGCGGGCCTCTACAAGGGCACCTTCACCGAGGACATGTTCGACGAGGCCGAGAAGTCGACTCAACCACCCTACTTCCAGACCAAGCACGAGTCCGAGGCGGTCGTCCGCGAGGAGTCCGAGGTGCCGTGGCGCGTCTACCGGCCCGGCGATCGTCGTCGGCGACTCGCGAGACCGGCGAGATGGACAAGATCGACGGCCCCTACTACTTCTTCAAGCTGCTCCAGACGGCTGCGGCACGCCGCTGCCGCAGTGGTTCGCCGGCGTCGGCATCGAGGGCGGCGAGATCAACATCGTGCCGGTCGACTTCGTCGCCGGCGCGATGGACCACATCGCCCACCAGCGACGGGCTCGACGGCCGAGGCCTTCCACCTCACAGACCCGAAGCCGCTGACGCGCCGGCGAGGTGATCAACGTCTTCGCGAAGGCGGCGCATGCGCCCGCAGGCGGTCATGCGCATCGACTCGCAGATGTTCGACTTCATCCCCAAGCAGGTGCCGTCGAACGGCCTGACGATGCTGCCGCCGGTCGAAGCGGATCACGGACCAGGTGCTCGCCGATCTCGGCATCCCGCGCGCGGTGCTCGTCCTACATCAACTACCCGACCGACTTCGACTCGACGCAAGACGCAGACGGCGCTCGAGGAACCGGCATCGCGGTCCCGCCGCTCGCCGAGCTACGCGGGCAGGCTCTGGGACTACTGGGAGCGCAACCTCGACCCGGACCTGTTCAAGGACCGCTCGCTGCTCGGGGCGATCGGCGGGCAAGGTGGTCCTGATCACCGGCGCCTCATCGCGGCATCGGCACGGCGACCGCGATCAAGTGCGCCGAAGCCGGCGCGGAGGTGCTGCTGGTCGCTCGCACCGCGAGAAGCTGCGAGGAGACCAGGAGGCAGATCGAGGAGGCCGGCGGCACCGCGCTACATCCACCAGTGCGACCTCTCCGACATCGACGACTGTCGACGCGGCTGGCCGAGGAGGTGCTCGAGCAGCACGGCGGGTCGACATCCTCGTCAACAACGCCGGCCGCTCGATCCGGCGCTCGGTGGCGCGTCTCTACGACCGCTTCCACGACTACGAGCGCACGATGCAGCTCAACTACTTCGGCGCGCTGCGGCTGATCCTCGGCCTGCTGCCCGCCATGCGAAGCGCAGAGGCGCAAGCGCGGCCACATCATCAACGTCTCGCTCGATCGGCGTGCAGACGAACACGCCGCGCTTCTCGGCCTACGTCGCCTCGAAGGCCGCGCTCGACGCCTGGTCGCGCTGCGTCGCCGTCGAGAGTGCGTCGACGACGGCGTCCACGTTCACCACGCATCTACATGCCGCTGGTGCGGACGCCGATGATCGCCCCGACCAAGATGTACGACGCGTTCCCCGACGATCACGCCGGACGAGGCCGCCGAGATGATCACCAGCGCGATGATCAGCCAAGCCGAAGAAGGTGGCGACGCGGCTCGGCAACATTCGGCGAGCTGCTCTACAACGTCGCCCCGAAGGCCTGCGACGCCATCCTCAACACCGCCTACAAGCTCTTCCCGGACTCGAGCGCCGCCAAGGGCAAGGGCGAAAGAGGACGGCAAGCCGCCCGCGAAGGAGGAAGGAGCTGTCGACCGAGGGGTCGCCTTCGCCTACCTGATGCGCGGCGTCACTGGTAGTCACGCGAGGTGCCCGCTGTGCGCGAAGGCGTCCGTTTAATGCCGACGGCGACGCGCGGCTGAAGCACTGGGGTTGGGGCTACGACGACCAGACAGCCTCCACGGAACGAGGTCGAGGGCGATCGCCCGAGACCGTCACCGACCGGCTCGGGTTCGAGGTCGGCGAGATCGAGGAGCCGGTCCCGCTGGACGCAGGTTGAGCTGCGCGAGTCGCGCCTGAAGCCGCCCGAGCGTTCGACGATCTGTTCTCGGCCGAGCCTTACGACGCGGATCGTCCCACTCGCTCGGCAAGGCCTACCGGGACGTCGTCCGCGGTTTCCGCGGACGAGTTCCCGAACCCGCCGGACCTCGTCTGCACTGCCGGAGTCCCCGAGGACGTCGGACCGTCGTTCTCAACTTCGGCGCCGAGGCAGAGGGCGCCGCGGCGATCCCCTCGGCGGCGGCACGAGCGTCGTCGGCGGGGTCGAGCCGCGGGGGCTGGAGGAATATCGCGGCGTGGTGACGCGTCGACTTACGGCGGCATGGACCGCGTGCTCGAGGTCGACCCGGTGTCGATGGCGGCCCGCATCCAGGCCGGCGCCACCGGGCCCGGCCTCGAGGAGCAGCTGCGCGAGCACGGGCTCACGCCTGCGCCACTTCCCGCAGTCGTTCGAGTACTCGACCCTGGGCGGCTGGATCGCCACCCGGGCCGGCGGCCACGTCGCGACGCTCTACACCCACATCGACGACCATGGTCGAGTCGGTGCGCGCGGTGACGCCGCGACGGCGTGTGGAGAGTCGCGGCGGCTGCCGGCTCGGGCGCGGGCCCGAGCCCGGACCGCATGCTGCATCGGCTCGGAGGGCATCCTCGGCGTGATCGTCGAGGCCTGGATGCGCGTGCGCGAGCGCGCCCAACGTTCAGGGCCTCCGGCGGCGGTCGCGCTTCGACGACTTCGCCTCGGGGCGCCGAGGCGGTGCGTGCAGATCGCACGGCCGGCCTCTATCCGTCGAACTGCCGCCTGCTCGACGCGCGGCGAGGCGGCGAGACGCCGCTCGGCAGGGCCGCCGGCGGCGAGGCGGCTGCTCGTCCTCGGCTTCGAGTCCGCCCGACCACGCCGGTCGAGGACTCGCTGGACGCTCGCGATCGACGCCGCGATGCCCACGGCGGCGCGCGCGCGCGGTGATCGCAGACGCGGAGCCGGGACGAGCCGCGCGCGATCCGGCGCGACGCGAGGGCGCCGCGTGGGCGCCTGGCGGAGCGCCTTCCTCTGCGCGCCCTACCTGCGCGACCCGCTGGTCGCCTGCGGTGTGCTCTCCGAGACGTTCGAGACGGCGATCACCTGGGATCGCTTCGGACTTTCACGCCGACGGTGATGGCAGCGGCGAGGCACGCGGTCGCCGAGGCGAGCGGCGCCCGCCGAGGCGCCGGGCGCGCCGCGGATCAGCTGCCGCTTCACGCACGTCTATCCGGACGGGCCGGCGCCCTACTACACGGTGCTGCGCCCCGGCGCGGCCGCGGCGGCGAGATGCGAGCAGTGGGACGAGATCAAGGCCGCGGTCGTCGGACGCGCTGATCGACGCGCGGCGGCACGATCACCCACCACCACGCGGTCGGCCGCGACCACCGCCCCTGGTACGACCAGCAGCGGCCCGGACGCTTCGCGGACGCCCTGCGCAGCCTGCCAAGCGCGAGCTCGACCCGGAGGCCGTCCTCAACCCGGGCGTGCTGATCGACCCGACCCGGGCTGGCGCCTCTCGCGCGTTTCCGGCTACTGCCCTTCGCGGTCCATGGCCGCCCTGACTGAGAGGGAGGCCCGAGGCGCAGGTGGCGGAGGCAGCCGCCGACGCCCCGGCTCCCAAGCCCCGCCGCGGCACCCTGCACGCGGTGATCGTCGGCCCTGCGCCCGCAGGAGTGGGTCAAGAACCTGCTCTCGTCTTCGCGCGGGCCTGCTCTTCTCGGCGAAATACCGGGACTTCGATCGCCGTCGTGGACGCGACCATCACGTTCCGCCTTCTGCATGGTCGCCTCGGCCGGCTACCTCGTCAATGACGCTCACGACGTGAACGAGGACCGCCAGCGCCGACCAAGCGCTTCCGCCCGATCGCCGCGGGCGAGCTCGCCATCCCGACCGCGGTCGGCCTGGCGATCGTGCTCGCGCCGTCGTTGCCGCGCTCGCCGGTTCAGCCCTGCTCGAGGGCCTCGAGGTGGGCGGGCTTGTCCTGGCCTACGGCGTGGGCACCACTCTCTCTCTACGTGCTCAAGCACGAGGTGATTCTCGACGTGATGACGATCTCCGGGCTGTTCGTGCTGCGGGTGCTCGCTGGCTGCCGTCGCCGTGGGCGCCGACGCGTCGGCGTTCTGCTCCTCTGCACCGGGATGGTCGCCCTCTTCCTCGGTTTCACGAAGCGTCGCCGGGAGGCGACGTCCGAGCTCCACGCGGGGACCAAGAGCTGGCCGGTCCTCGAGCACTACTCCATCCCCTTCCTCGATCAGATGGTCGCCCTGGTCACCGCCGCAACGGTGATGAGCTACGCGATCTGCGCGGTCAACTCGCCCCTGATCGGGTCGAAGATGCTCGCCACCTGCCGCCGGTCCTCTACGGGATCTTCCGCTACCTCTGCCTGATCTACGACCGCAGGACACGACGCTCCACCGACGCGATCCTGCCGGGGACTACGGGATGATCGGCGCGGGAGGTGACCTGGGTCGCGGGCGTGGTCATCCTGCTTTCGCGATCTACCACTAACCGCGCTGACTGGCTAGTCGGCAGATGCAGGTGCGCCTGAAGCGAGGCGCAACCCGTTCACATAGGCTCCGCCCGTGGACCTGAGCGACCTCACCGACTCCGGGGCGGCCTTTCGTCGACGAGGTCCGGGTAGCTGGCTGGAGGAGAACCACCCGGGGCCCGCGCCCGGGGGACGACACCGCCGAGTTCGAGTTTTCGCCGCGCCTGGCAGAAGAAGATGCACGAGGCGGAGCTGGGCCGGGATCTCCTGGCCGAAGGAGTACGGCGGCCGCGGCGCGACCATGATCGAGCAGGCGATCTTCAGCGAGCGAGCTCGCGCCAGGCAGAGCGCCCAGCCCCGCCAACGTGCTCGGCCTGGCGATGGGCGGCCCGGTGGTCATCGCCCACGGCACCGACGCGCAGAAGCAGCGCTACCTGGAGCCGATCCTCACCGGCCGAGGAGATCTGGTGCCAGGGCTTCTCGGAGCCCGAGTCCGGCTCCGACCTCGCCTCGCTCAAGACCCGCGCGGTCAAGGACGGCGACGAATGGGTGGTCACCGGGCAGAAGGTCTGGACGACCTGCGCCCAGTACGCGAAGTGGTGCATGCTCGTCGCCCGCACCGACCCCGACGCGCCCAAGCACCAGGGGCTCACCTACTTCCTCATGGACATGGAGCAGGACGAGGTCGCAGGTGCGCCCGCTGCGTCCAGATCACCGGCGAGGCCGAGTTCAACGAGATCTTCATCGAGGAGGCGCGGATCCCGCGACGAGAACGTCGTCGGCGGGGTCGGCAACGGCTGGGCGGTGGCGATCACCACGCTGATGAACGAGCGCGCCGCGCCTCGGCCTTCGGCGCAGGTCGCCGGATCCGAACAGCTCGGACGCTGCGCCAGGCTCGTCGAGCGAGACCGCGCGCAAGCGGCGGCGCCGCGGCCGATGACCCGCTGATCCGCCAGCGCATCGCCCAGCTCCACATCGAGGCCGAGGCGATGCGGCTCGAACGCCTACCGCGGCCTGACCAAGATCGATGCAGTACGGGCGTCCCCGGGCCCGAGGGCTCGCTCTGGCAAGTGGCAGTGGGCCGACATCAACCAGGCGCTGACCGAGCTGGCACATCGAGGGTCGCTACGCGGCGCCGCGCGCCGGATGCGGACACGGAACGGCACCTGGAGCTACCGCTTCCTGCGCGCGCGCGCCAACTCGATCGAGGGCGGCACCACCGAGATCCTCAAGAACATCATCGCCGAGCGCGTGCTCGGCCTGCCGCGGCTGCGCTAGACCATGAACTTCGACCTCACGACGAGCAGCAGGCGATCAAGCGCACCGCGCGCGAGTTCCTCGCCTCGCCGCTTTGCGCCTCGAGAAGGTGCGCGAGCTCGCCGAGGCTGCGTTCCTACGACGACGACGGCCTCTGGAGGCAGATCTCCGACCTCGGCTGGCCGGGGATCGCCATCTCGGAGGAGGACGGCGGTGGCCAGGGACTAGGGATGGTCGAGCTCGTGGTGCTGCTCGAGGAGTCGGGCATGCCTGCGCGCCTAGCCGCTGCTCGGCACGGCCGGCGCCGCGCTGGTGATCTCGGCCGCGGGCTCCGATGAGCAGCGCTCAGGTGGCTTCGAAGCTGGCTTCGGGCGAGGCGACCGGCGCCGCGGCGGTTTCGCCGAGGAGCCAGAGCACTCTTCTGCGACCTCCCACCGCGGACGTGGTGGTGACCCTCGACGGAGAGGGCGCGCTGCTCGCGCCGGCGAGCGACGTGAGTTCGAGCCGCTTCAGGCGTTCGACGCGACCCCGCTTCCTGGCCTCGTCTCCGAGGCAACCGGCGAGCGGCTCCCGGGCTGACGTCGGCCCGGGCGGGACCGGCTCGCGGTCGCGATCGCCAGCCGACTCACCTGGGATCGCGCAGCACGCTCGAGATGGCCGTCGACTACGCGCGCGAGCGCCAGCGAGTTCGGCCGCCCGATCGGCGCCTACCGGGGGTCAGCCATCGCATGCGCGGCCATGCTGCTCGCAACCGAGGAGTCCCGGTCGCGTCATACCTCTACGCGGCCTGGACCGCCGACGCCGAGGCCTGAGTCCCCTACCCGATCGCGCCGCGATGGCGGGCGCCCGGTCAGCGCGAGGCGGGCTGGGAGGTCCCGGCCTCCGCGCTTCAGGTCTTCGGCGGCATCCGGCTTCACCTGGGCGCACGACCTCCAGTTCTGGCTCAAGCGCGGCCGCGTCGCCGGCCGCATGCTCGGCACACCATCGTGGATCACCGCGAGCGGGTGGCGGCGACCTCTGGGCTCGTGGACGGCGAACCCACGGCGCTGATGCGGGCCAGGCGTAGCCGAGCAGCCGCCCCAGTTCGAGACCTCCGCGATGTAGTCGACGCCGTCGAGGTCGCGGTGCAGCGATGCTGGGCATGACCCGCTCGACCGCCGAGCTACCTCGAGCTCAGTGGACTGCTGGCGGACCTCCCGCGACGGTGCCGACCAGGAAGTTCGGCGTTCCGGCCTCGAGATAGGCCTCGGGGTCGATCGCCTCGTCCCCGCGGATCTCCGCGACCGCATGGGCGCGCTCGAGCAGGTCGACCTCGTCCGAGCCGATGATGCAGCTCGTCATCAGCGGAGATCACCGGCCCGGCGTCTCTCCGCCTCCTGCCATGCGCCGCCGTACCTCCGGGACCGCCGCGGCGCACTCTCTCGGCGGTCATCATCACCAGGTTGTACTCGTCGGCCCAGCTGGCGGCCAATCGCAGGCTGCGGGGCCGCGCCCTGCCTCCCACGATCAGGTTGCGGAGTGGAGAGCGGCTTGGGCAGGGCGTCGCCGCTGAGCTCGTAGTGCTCGCCTTCGAAGTCGAGGCGGCCCCTCCTCCCACTGGCGCCTGACGATCTCGATCTGCTCCTCGAGCAGCTCAGAATCGCTCTCCCGTCGGCGGGAAGGGAAAGCCATAGGCGGCGTGTCCGCCTCGAGCCAGCCCAGCCCCCGATGCCGAGCTCGATCCGGCCGCCGCCCGAGATGTGGTCAGCCGTGACGACGTTCTTCGGCCAGCACCGAGGATGCCTGAAGGTGGCGGGCGAGACGACGGATTCCCCAGACGGAGGTCGGTGGTGACCGCCGCCAGGCCGGCGATCGTCGCCCAGGCGTCGAGAGAACTGCGATCGGTCCTGCCCCATCACCGAGAGGTGATGGTCGGAGCGGAAGAGCGCGTCGATCGGGCTCTCCTCGCAGGCCTTGGCGCAGCGCCAGCCAGTCCTCCCAGGTGACGCGACTCCTGCCCCTCGATCATCAGGCAGACGCGCATCAGTGCTGCGACCTTCGCGTCGGAGATCACCTGCGTCTTGCCGCCGCGCCGGAAGTGGACGTCCACGGTCTCATTCTTGCCGTAGCCGCCGAACAGGCCGAGGAACATCGCCAGCCCAGCGTGCGCCGCTCGACCTTCTCCTTGACCAGAGGCCGAGGAGGACGACCTCGCGCCCGTGGATGGAGATAGTCAACTCCTTCGCGCTGCTGGGTGCCGTTGATGAACACCTGGATCGGGCGCCCCGCCCCGTTCGGCAGGCGGCGGACGCGGCGTCCGACTTCCACGCTCTCGATGTGGCGGACCTGATTCCCGACGCGCTCATTCGGCCAGCGCGCCCGTCAGCTTCGCTCGAAAGCCTCATCCAGCAGGGTCAGCGTCAGTCTGCTCCTTGCGGATGGCGCCCGTGGCTGCGAGGATCGCCAGTGCCGTCGCCCATCACGTCGATGCACCGCCCTCCCGGGCGCAGCGAAGGAAGAGGCCAGGGCCGGAGATCTCGATGCCAGGGCGTGGACGCGCTGATCGGGGCAGCGTGCGTGCGGAACACGCTGATGACCTCGGGAAGGCCGCCCTCGCGCCGGATCTCCTCGACGCGCCGCCGCGCGCTTCGTCGATCGCCTCGTCGAGGCGAGGTCGAACTTCTCCCTGCCGACACTGGACCCGTGCCCGGACCGTGACCTTCCAGGCTTCACGGGCGCGCAGACTAGCCTGGGATACTGCGCCGCGATGGCCGAGGGAGAACGTCGAGGTCGTCCAGGGAGGGCCAGCCTTCGCCTCTGGGGGGCGGGCATTCCGGACGGCGGTACTCGCGCCCATCGACCTCCGACCGCCTTCAGGAGGTTTTCCGGAGGAGATACGACGGCACGCCGCGGAGCTCTTCGACCCCAGGTCGACTGCGCCCGCCGGAGGCGAGGTCGGCGGCAGCCTTCAACGCTGGCTATCGGGGCATCGTCCAGAACTGGCGACTGACCTGAGACGTTCAGGCGAATTCCTGATCGAGGCACTCACGGATTTCCACGAGGCCAGGAGCGGAGCCGTTGTGATCCAGCGCAACATCGGCCGCATGCGTGACATGGGAAATCGACGAGACGTTCTCGGTCCTGTTCACGCTGCGGGACGAGCCGCATCGTCCGGATCGAGGTGTTCGCCAGCGCGACGGCGCGCTCGCCGCCGCATCCGCCGCCTGAGGCGCCGCGGCGCGGGCGCTTCGGGCGCTTCGCCGGCGGGCCCGTGATCTTCTCCGGGGCCCTGGCGGTTCTCTCCGGGCGATTTGCGATTCGACATCGCGGCGACCGCGCCGGTGGAGATCTGGCGCGGGCGGGCGATCTTCCTGCTCCGGGTCGCTCGTTCATGCTCCATCCACTGCGCGACCCAGCCGGAGGTGCGCGGGATCGCGAAGATCACCGTGAACATGTCGGTCGGGATCTCCAGCGCCTCGTAGATGAGCCCCGAGTAGAAGTCGACGTTCGGGTAGAGCTTGCGCGAGGTGAAGTAGTCGTCGTCGAGCGCGCGCTTCTCGAGCTCGCGTGGCGATCTCGAGCAGCGGGTTGTACGCCGGTCGCCTCGAGCACCTCGTCGCACGTGCTTCTTGATGATCCGCGCCCGCGGGTCGTAGTTCTTGTAGACGCGGTGGCCGAAGCCCATCAGCTTCTCCTCGCGGTTCTTCACGCCCTCGAGGAAGTCGGGGATGTTCTCGACCGGTCTCGATCCGCGCGCAGCATCCGCAGCACCGCCTCGTTGGCGCCGCCGTGGAGCGGGCCGTAGAGCGCCGCGACGCCGGCCGCGACCGCCGAATAAGGGTCGACGCCGCGAGGAGCCGACCGGCGCGGACGGCGTTGGTCGAGGCAGTTCTGCTCGTGGTCGGCGTGCAGGATGAAGAGCACGTCGAGCGCCTTCGCCAGGCGCTGCGTCCGGCTCGTAGCTTGGCTTCGGTCTATCTTGAACAGCATCGAGAGGAAGTTCTCGGAGTAGTCGAGCTCGTTGTCCGGATAGACGTATGGAAAGCCCATGCTGTGGCGGTAGGCCAAGGCGGCCAGGGTCGGGATCTTGGCGATCAGCCTGATCGCCGCCATGTAGCGCTCCTCGGGATCGTCGATGTGCTTGGCGTCCGGGTAGAAGGTCGAGAGGGCCCCGACGCTGGCGAGCAGCATCCCCATCGGGTGGGCGTCGTAGCGGAAGCCCTCGATGAGCTTCTTGATGTCCTCGTGGACGAAGGTGTGGTGGGTGATGTCGAAGGTCCAGCGCTCGAGCTGGGGCTCGGTCGGCAGCTCGCCGAAGATCAGCAGGTAGGCGACCTCGAGGTAGGTCGAGCTGCTCGCAGAGCTGCTCGATCGGGATAGCCGCGGTGCTCGAGGATCCCGGCCTCGCCGTCGATGTAGGTGATCGCCGAGCGGCAGGACGCGGTGTTCGTGAACGCCGGGTCGTAGGCCATCAGGCCGAAGTCGTCGTCCGACGACCTTGATCTGGCGCAGGTCCATCGCCCGGATCGTCCCGTCGGTGATCTGCGAGCTCGTAGGTCTTGCCGGTGCGGTTGTCGGTGACGCTCGAGCGTGTCGCCGCCGGGAGGCGCCGTCGGTCTCGGCTCTGGACTGCTCTGCTGCCTTTTCCTCTTGCTTGGTCGGCATCACCCTCCTTCTGCGTCCGGAATAGCCTGCTCACAGCAGACACGTTCACCTGGCCCAGTATCGCACGATGCCCTTATCGCCCTTCAACGAAACCGGCCTGTACTACGAGCGCAGCGGCGCGGGCGAGGCGCTGGTCCTCGTGCACTGGTTCCTGGGTCGACGGACGTACCTGGGACGCCGTCGGGACTGCGCTGGCGCGGTCGTTCGAGGTCATCACCTACGACCGACGCGGCCACAGCCGCAGCGTCCTGTCGCGCGGCGTCGGGCACGCCATCCACGACGACGTCGCCGACCTGGCTGGGCTCATCGAGGCGCTGGGTCTGCAGCCCGCGCACGTGGCCGGAGCATCGGGGGCGGATCGATCGCCCTGCGCCTCGCCGCGACTCGCCCGGAGCTGGTCCGCACCGCTTTCGGTTCACGAGCCGCCCCTGTTCGACCTCCTCGACGACCGGGAATTTCCGGAGCTGGCCGAGCTCCGGCTCTGTACTCGCTGCTCGCCGCGGAGCTCCTCGACGCCGGCGATCCGCAGGGGCGCGAAGCAGCGGCCTGCTTCGACCAGGTCGCCCGTGCCCCGCATGGCTGGGCCGGATTGGATCCCGTCGCGGCGCGCGATGCTGCTGGCGAACGCCGGCACCTACCTTTGAGCAGTGCCGCGATCCCGACGCCCCTCGGCATCGAGCTCGAGAGCCTCGCGGCTTTCACCAATCCCGCGCTCGTCACCTTCGGCGATCGCAGGCCGCCGATGTTCAGGCGGGATCGCTGACCTGGTCGTCGAGGCGATGCCCGGCGCCAACGCGGAGGGCCGCTTCCCGGGACTGCCCACGACCCGCAGGCCACGCATCCGGCGCGCCTACGTCGAGAGCCTCGGAGAAGCTGTTCGCGGCCGGCGTGGCCCCACCGATGAAATGCCACGAGCCCGCGCAGGCAGCGCGCCACTTCAGCTGTCTCGAGGGCCCTGCCGCGACGCTACGACCTACCGGCGCTCTCCTCAGCTTCGGCCAGGACCCCCGCTGGCGTCGTGCGATGGTGCGCCAAGTCCGTGCCGCCCCAGGCGACCGGGTGCTCGACGTTGCCACTGGCACGGGCATGGTGGCCACTGCTCTCGTGCGCCGCTACGACTGCTCGGTGGTCGGCCTTGACCAGAGCCCGAGATGCTCGCGGGGGCTCGGGCGAAGCTTCGATGCGCGACCGCCGGCTGGCAGAGCACGTCACGCTGGTTCGCGGCGAAGCGGAGTCCCTGCCCTTCGGCGACGGCGATTTCGACCACCTCACGTTCACCTACCTGCTCCGCTACGTCGAGCGATCCCGGCGCAACCCTGCGCGAACTAGCCCGGGTCGTGAAGCCCGGTGGCCGCATCGCCTCGCTCGAGTTCATGCCCGCCTCCCCAACGCCCTGCGCTCGCGCCCTGTGGCGCGTCTACACGCGGGCGTTCATGCCCGTTCTCGGACGGATGATCTTCGCGCGACTGGTACGAGGTCGGCCGATTCCTCGGCCCCAGCATCAGCGATCTCTACGCGCGCCTGCCGCTCGACCGCCAGCCTCGAGCTCTGGCGCGCGGCTGGCGATCGAGGACGCCCGGTGCCTCGCGTGATGAGCTTCGGCGGCGGGTCGTGATCTGGGGCACGCGTGGCTGACGAACCTCGCCTGGAGCGCCCCGCCTCTACGCCATGCGCCCCGGGGTTGGCGCGACCTGGTCACGGTCGCTCGCACCCGCCGTATACGGCCTGGCACCTGGCCAACGTCGCGCTCCGGCGGCAGCCGCGGCCGCCGAGATCCACACCGACCGCTTCGTCGCGACGCCTCGCGGCCTTCTTCCTCGCCGTCGGGATCGGCGCACACACCTCGACGAGCTCAACGGCCGTCCGCTGAAGACTCAGCTCTCGGACCGCGACGCTGATCGGTCTCAGCGGTCGTCTCGCTGGCCGGGGCGATCGGGATCGGGATTGCCGGGCTGCTTCATCGTCTCCGCGACGCTGATCCCGTTCGTGGTGGCGGGCGGCTTCCTCGTGGTCGCCTACAACCTCGAGCTCTTCGGGGGCCGCTTCCACACGGATTTCTGGCTGGCCGCCTCCTGGGGCGGCGCTTCCAGCGCTCACCTCGTGGTGGGTGAACACCCTGTCGTTCGGCTCCGCTGAAGACGGTCGTGGCGGGCGCCCTGGTGACGGTCGGTTGCTTTCGGACTCACCACCGTCCAGCGCCGCTCTCGACTCCGGTCCGGCAGGCTACGGCGCAGGACGGTCTCGGTGAGCCTGGGGAGCAGCGGCTCGATGACGGCACGGTGATCGAGCTCCAACGCGCCGGAGATCGCCGGGCCGCTCGACGGGTCGCTCCGCAACCTCTCCTGGGCGGTCGTCGCTCTGGCGATCGGCCTGGTCGTGATCCGGTACTAGGCGGCCTGATCCGGCGTTGCACCGGTGTAGGCGACCAGCGAGCCCTCGCCCGACATCGACGTAGGGCTATCCCGACCATCTCCGGCATCTGACACCCGATCTCGGGCCTATGGGTATGGCGGTCGGGCGGCAGCAGTGGGATTCTGGCCGCGTGGCTGCCCACGTCGCACCTTCCCCACAACCTGACTCCCCTAGTGGCGTTCAACGCGGATCATGAGCACCTAGCAGGTGAGGGGTGCTCGCGGGTCTCGGGACCGAAAGCGCGTCAGCGGGTCGGCGAGCTCGGCTACGGCCACCGTGACCTGCGCGGCCGTTCACGAGGTCCTCGCGAGACATCGGAAGCGACGGTCTAGGCCGAAGTCTCGATCGCCGCGGTTAGGGGACTGCGCGTCGAACGGGCCGCCGTAGAGACGCTCCGCCGACGAAGAATCCGGGCGTGCCGGTGACGCCGCTTGCGATGCCGCTGTCCACGTCGCGCTGCACGCGCGGCCGGTGCACCTCCGAGTCGAGCTCGGCCCCGACCCGTTCCGGAGTCCAGGCCGAGCTCGGACGCGTAGCCGATCAGGTCCTCACGAGAGAGCGCACCGCCCGACTCGAACATCCGGTTGTGCATCTGCCAGAACGCGCCCTGGGCTGGCGGCCGCCTCGGCCTACGCCTCGGCGGCGCGCTCGGCGTCGGGGTGGGTACTCGCGGAGCGGAAAGTGGCGGAAGGCGAACAGCAGCCTGCCCGCCATCTGGTCGCGGATGCGGCGGATGATCGGGTACGCCGCCGTGCAGTACGGGCACTGGAAGTCCCCGAACATGACCAGCTCGAGCTGGGCGCGCTCTGGGGCCGTCGACGTGATCCTCGGCCGAGAGTGGGGGCGTGAGTTCCGTCATGGTTGACTGCAGGCGAAGCGGATCTCGACCTGAACGAGGCGCCGCTGCGGACCTCGCCGCTAGTTCGCTCTCCGACCCCGACGCCGGCTCGACCTCGAAACGGGTGATCCGCTGGAAGTCGCGCAACCGCTCCTCGATCTCCTCCTTGGTGCAGCGTCTGGATCCGATCGGTGCCGAAGTCCTCGACGTTGAACGAGGCGAGCACCGACCCGTACGCCATCGCCTGGCGCAGGATCGCGGGATCGAGCACCGAGTCGCCTGCGGCCCGGCGGCTGTCGAGGTAGCCGAGGAAGCCGCCCGCGAAGCTGTCCCCGGCGCCGGTCGGGTCTCGGACGTCCTCGAGCAGGTAGCCCGGGATCGCGAAGAAGTCATCCTCGGGAGAAGAGGGCGGCGCCGTACTCGCCGCGCTTGGCGACGATCACGCCCGGTCCCATCTCCATCGCGCGCGCGCGGCGCGCGGCGCCAGGTTCGGCTCGCCGGTCAGCTCGCGGATCTCGGCGTCGTTGAGCATCAGGCAATCGACCTCGGCGATCGCCGCCTCCAGCGACTCCCGCGCGGTCGTCGAGCCAGAAGTTCATCGAGTCGAGGCGCGGCGAACTGCGCCTGGGCATCGACGCTCGGACGCTGGTGCTGGAGCTCGGGCTCGATGTTCCCGAGGAAGAGCATCTCCGACTCGCTTGGCTGCCTCGGAGAGCTTCGGGTCGAAGTCGGCGAAGACGTTGAGCTGGGTGTCGTCGGTGTGGGCGACGTTCATGTCGTACTCGTAGTGGCCGCGCCAGAAGAAGCGTCCGACCGCCCTCGACCCGCTCGATGTCGTCGGTGATCACGCCGCGGTCCTGCGAGCACCTCGAGCTCGTCGTCCGCCGAAGTCGTCGCCGACCGGCCCGACCACACGCACCTCGGTGAAGAAGCTCGCGGCCAGGCTGAAGTGGACGGTGGACCGCCGAGCATCCGGTCGCGCTCCCCGAACGGGGTGCGCACGGAATCGAACGCGATGCTGCCCACGACGGTCAGTGACATACGCTTCGAGGCGTGAAGGCTATTCAGATCGAGGAGTTCGGCGGGCCTGAGGTGCTCGAGCGTCGTCGAGCTGCCGGACCCGGAGGCCGCGCGACGGGCAGGTCGTCGTGGATGTCGCCCGCGCCGGAATGAACTTCGCGGACACCCACGCAGATCCGCAACGACTATCTGGCCGAGCAGAGCCTGCCGATGATTCCCGGCGGGGAGATCAGCGGAACGCACGCCCGACGGGCGCCGGGTCGCCGCGATCATGGCCGGCGGCGGCTACGCGCAGAAGGTCGCCGTCCCGGAGGCCTGCCTGGTCCCGCTGCCCGACGAGGTCGAGCGACGAGCAGGCGGCCGGGCTGCTGCTGCAGGGGCTCACCGCCCACGCCCTGCTCCACTTCTGCGCCCACGTCGAGGAGGGGGAGACGGTCGTCGATCGAGGCGGCCGCCGGCGGCACCGGGCAGCCTGGCCGTGCAGCTGGCCAAGCGAGCCGGCGCCAAGGTGATCGCGCTCGCCTCGAGCGAAGAGAAGCACGCGCTCTGTGAGCGCCTCGGCGCCGATGCGACCGCCGACTCCGCGCCGATGACCTGAAGGAGGCGATCCTCGAGGCAAACGGCGGCGAGCAGCGTCGACGTGGTGCTCGCACATGAGCGGCGACGCGGCTTCGAGGCCGAGCTGGGAGCGCTCGCCCCGCTCGGCCGGATCGTGGTCTTCGGGAACGCCGCCCGCCATCCCAACGATGTCGCGACCAACTACCTGCTGCAGACTTCGAAGCCGGTGATCGGGTTCTGGCTCGTGCCGCTGATCGCGCGGCGCCGGGAGTTGCTCGGCGTCGATGATCGCCGACCTGCTCGGCGCCGTCGCGTCGGCGAGCTCGAGGTCGTAATCGGAGACGTCTACTCCGCTCAGTGAGGCGTCCAGCGCGCACACGAGAGATGCAGGAGCGCCGCACCACTGGCAAGCTGCTCCTCGATCCATCGGCGTGATGAGCGACGAACACCATCGCACGCGGGAGGCCACCTCCTTCAAGGACCTCGGGCTGTCCGAGGGCCTGCTGCAGACGCTCGAGCGAGCTCGGCTACGCCGAGCCGACGCCGATCCAGGCGCAGGCGATCCCGGAGCTGCTCAGCGGCCACGACGTGATCGGCCAGGCGCAGACCGGCACCGGCAAGACCGCCGGCCTTCGGCCTGCCGATGCTCGAGTACATCGACCCGGAGAACGAGGAGACGCAGGCGATCGTCCTGACGCCGACCCGCGAGCTCTGCATCCAGGTGACCCAGGCGCTGCGCGCCTACGCCGAGCACCTGAGGGCGTCGAACGTGGTCGCCGTCTTCGGCGGCGCGCCGATCCGCGACGCAGCAGTCGAGGCTCGCGCCACGGCGCCCAGGTGGTCGTCGCCACGGTCGGGCGGATGATGGACCTGATCTCGCGCAAGTCCCTGGTGCTGCACCGCGGCCCGCTACGTGGTCCTCGACGAGGCCGACGAGATGCTCGACCTCGGCTTCATCGAGGACGTCGAGAAGATCCTCCGGATGTGCCCCGAGCGGCCGCCAGACGCTGCTCTTCTCGGCGACCATGCCCGCCGCCGGTCGCGCAGGCTCGCCGAGACGCTACATGTACGACCCGGTGACGATCCGGGTGACGCCGCAGAAGCTCACCGTCGACTCGGTCGAGCAGGCCTACGTCGATGGTCGAGCCGCGCAAGAAGCTCGAGCGTCTGCGCGGAGGTGCTGCAGGGCGGAGGAGCCCGAGCAGGCGATCATCTTCGTGCGCACGAAGATCGGCGCGACGCAGCCTCGACAGGCGACGCTCGCGACAAGGGGCTGCGGCGTCAAGGCGCTGCACGGCGACCTGAGCCAGGGCCAGCGCGACGGCGTGATGATCTCGTTCAAGGAGCACAAGACGCCGCTCCTGGTCGCCACCGACGTCGCCGCCCGCGGCCTCGACATCGAGCACGTCACCCACGTCATCAACTACGACGTGCCGAACAACCCCGAGATCTACGTCCACCGCATCGGCCGCACCGGGCGGGTCGGCCGGACCGGCCGCGCGATCACCTTCGTCACCCGAAGCAGGCGGGCGAGCTGAAGGAGATCGAGCGCGTGGTGAAGGCCCCGATCGGCGAGTGGGAGCCGCCCGAGGAGCGGCTCGAGCACGCCCCGCCTCCCCGGCCACCGCGAGGGACCGCCACCCGTGCCCGCGAACGGGACGGTCGAAGCTGTTCGTCAACCGCGGCAAGCGCAGCGGGATCAACGAGGAGGACCTGAACTGGGCGCTGACCGAGGGCGCCGTGGTCCCGAAGGACGCGATCCGCTCGATCCGGGTCCTCGACCGCTTCTCGTTCGTCGAGGTCGCCGCCGATCAGGCGGAGCGCGCGCGTCGAGTACCTGGACGGGACGAAGCTGAAGGGCAAGCAGATCCGGATGGAGATCGCGCGCAGCTAGGCCGCGTCGGAGTCGAATCCGTCGGTGCCGGAGTGCCGGCGAGCTCCTCGATCTTGCCGATCAGGTCCTCCCACTCGAACGGCTTTGGGATGCAGTCCGAGGCGCCGAGCGAGCGCATCCGGTCCGGCCCTGGGCGTCGAGGTGGGCGGAGATCATCAGCACCGGGATCTTCGAACCCTGATCGCGCAGCTGCTCGAGCACCTCGGTGCCCGGACATGTTGGGCATCATCGCGTCGAGCAGGATCACGTCGGGCATCCTGCGATCCGGCCTCCCGGAGCCGCTCCAGGGCCTGCGACGCCGTCGGTCGCCGTGACCACCTCGTAGCCCTCCATCTCCAGCCGCCGCTCGAGCATCAGCAGCACCGTCTCGGAGTCGTCGGCGACCAGCAGGCGCGTCAATCAGCCGGCGCTCCCGCTTTCGTCCTGCTCGCGGGTTCCGTCCGCGTCGGTTCGGCCATCCTTGGCGATCGGCAGCACGAAGCGAAAGGTAGCGCCCTCGCCCTGAGTCGAGTTTGCGGAGATCGCTCCGCCGTGCAGCTCGACGAGCGACTTCGCGATTGCGAGTCCGAGACCGGTTCCGCCCACCTCCTGAGTCTCGCCGCTCTGCGCTCGCCAGAAACGGTCGAAGACGTGGTCGAGCTCTCTCCTCGCCGAGGCCGGGGCCGTTGTCCGAGACGGCGAACTCGACCTCGTCGCCCACCCTGCGTGGCGCGCGAGTCCCACCTGGGCGCCCTCGGCGCGTACTTGTTGGCGTTCGTGAGCAGGTTGGCGAGCACCTGGGCGATGCGGTCAGGCGTCGGCTTCGACGTCGGGCAGACCGTCCTTCTCGACGCTGACGGTGAAGCGCTGGTCGCGCTCCTCGAAGTGTGGGCGCATCTGCCGGCCGACGCGTTGGACCAGCGGGTCGCACCGGGGTCGGCTTGCGGCTCGATGCGGAGCTTGCCGGCGTCGCTGCGGGCCAGGTCGAGCAGGTCGTTGATCATCTTCTGAAGCTGCGCCGAGCTCTCGGCGATCACCTCCGCCGCCTCGTACTGCCGCGGTGTTGAGCGACTTCCGCTGGGCGGTGAGCATCTCCGGCGAATCCCTTCACCACGGTCACGGGCGTACGCAGCTCGTGCGAGACGGTGAGCACGAAGTCGTCCTTCATCTGCTCGACCCGGTCGCGCTCGCTGGCGTCCCGGCTCCAGGAGTTCGCCATCTCGTTGAAGGCCCGGCCCAGGGTCGCGATCTCGACGGGTCCGCCACCTCGACGCGTGTCCTCAGGTCGCCCCCGCGAGCCGCCGGGCTCCCTCGACGAGGCGGCCGAGAGGGCGCTCGCATCGAGTTGATCAGGCCGGAGAAGAGGATCGAGCGCGGCGAGCAGGGCCCTGGCGAGGCCCGGCCGCCACCAGCAGCGTCGTGTTGCGCGTCTCGCTGCGAGCGTGGTCGCGGGAGTCGTCACGAGCGCTCCGCGTCGCGGCCGCCAGCGCATCGCACGCTGTTGGTCACCGCCCGAGTCAGGCGCTGCTCGACCGCGGGCTTGCGGGATCTTCCCTGCATCGAGCGGCTGGGCGACGGCTTGCCGCCAGGCGCGCCTCGTTGGCCACCAGCTGGGAGAGGTCGGCGTTGAGGCACCGCATCGTCGCCCGGCTCGGTCCCGAGCGCCGGTCGACCGCGCTCTCGCGAAGTTAGCCGCTGCGCTGATTGAGCTCAGCCTGGCTCGGACAGCCTGCCGCCCGGCGGCGGGGACGCACCGCCGCCTGCTCGAGGATGAAGGCGGAACGAAGGCGCCTTCGCTCTCCAGCTCGAGCTGGAAAGAGCGGCGTGATGTCGTCCTCGTAGTTGACGCGGACCTGGAAGAGCCGCCCGACTCCAACCGAGCGGAGACGCGAGCAGAAGCAGCGCGAACAGCACGAGAAAGCCGATTCGCAAGCGCGACGTCAAAGAAGGGTTGAATCTCATCTATTTTGCGGAGCCCCGTGGGAGCCCGTAGACTACGCCCGCGACGGGATTCGTCATGGGTAACGGATTGCTTTTGCATCTGTGGCGCCGACGGATTGTGGCGCGTGGCATTGGCCGGAGCGGTCCTGCTTGGCCGTGCCCGGTCGCCGTTGCCGCTGCGATCGGCTTCGGTACCGGCCTTCTGGGCGTGGCAGGCGGCCTCTCCGCCGATCGCCAGCGGGCCGAAGCGTCGATCCCGGCCTCGGCAGCCCGCCGAGCCCGTAATAGCGGCCCTGAACCACGCCAGTCGTGGCCCTCGCCAGCAGCGCGCGAGCTCCCGGGCGCGGTCTCAGGCGGCGGCGGTGGCGGCAGCTCCGGTGGCGGTGGCAGGCGGCGGTAACGCGGCGACGTCGGTGGCTCCACCGGCACCGGCGGTGGATCCGGGACCGGCAGCGGCACTGGCACGAGCGGTGGCTCCGGTGGCTCGGGCTGGCGGAGGTCGAGCAGCACCGCAGGTGCCCGACGATCAGAGACGCCCGAGTGCTCCCGAACGTCCAGCTCCCCGGCGGCGGCAGCACCGGCGGAGCGACCGACGCGCGTCAACGGCACCGTGAACAACGCGGTCGGCGGCGTCGACAACACCGTCAACGGCCTGCTCGGCAACTAGGCCGCCGTCAGGCTCCAGCGGTTGCTGCCCGGTAGAACGGGTGCCACCTAGCGGTGGCCGCTCTCCTCATACAGCCTCGCTTCGGCGCTCTCCTGGGCGTCTCCGACTTCCTGGGAGGGCTGCAGACCCGGCGCCTGCCGGTGCTCGGCGTGCTGGCGGTCTCCCCAGCCCGCCGGGCTGGTCCTGGATCGCGCTGTTCATCGTCCTCGACGGGCGCGGACCCGATCTCCGGCCGGCAAGCTCGCGATCGCCTTCCTCGCGGGCGCCGCTCCGCTGGGAGGTCTGCGCCGCCTTCTACGTGGCGATGGCGATGGGAACGGTCAGCGTCGTCGCGCCGATCGTCGGCGCCTCGGGGTCTGGTGGTGCCGGTCGTCGTCGGTCTCGCCGCGGGGAGTCACCGGCGACGATTCCAGCTCGCCGGACTGGTGCCCGGCGATCGCCGGCGTCGTCGTCCTGAGCTACGAGGAGCGCCCCGAGCGAGGCCGAGAGGGCGTCGCGACCGCGCCGTCTCTCGATCGCTGCTCGCGATCGTCGCGGGCCTCGGGTTCGGGATCTTCTTCACCGGCGCTCGACGCCGCGTGCGCGGCCGACCGGCCGGGATGGGCGATCCTCGCCGTCAGGGTCGGGGGTGTGGCGCACCGTCCTGGCGGCCCTGCTGGCGACTCGCGCCGCGGCTCTGACGGGGCCAGGGGCCGCCTGGCCGGTGTTGATCGTGATCGGTGTGTTCGACGTGCTCGGCCAACGCGCTCTTTCGCCGATCGCCTCGACGAAGGGCGTCCTTCCGGTGGTGGCGGTCAGGCGGCTCGATGTACCCGGCGTTCACGATCGCCCTCGCCCATGCGGTCCTCGGCGAGCGGCTCGCGACGGCTGCAGTGGACGGGCGTCGTCCTCGCGCTCGCCGGGCGTCGCGATGATCGCGGCGGGAGCTGACGCCTAGAGCTGGCCGGCTCAGAGCCGGCTGATCTGCCAGCGTCGAGTGCACCGGTGAGCTCGGTCGAGCCTGGCGATCGTCCCGCGGCGTCGCGGTGGCGGCATCGCGGTCATGCCGACGGCCTCTGCGCCCCTCGCAGTTCTCGCGCAGGTCGTCGACGAAGATGCATGCCTCCGGCGACCCCGTGGCCGCTCGGCGGCCAGTCGGTAGATCTCAGGCTGGGGCTTGTGCATGTGGACCTCGGCGGAGATCACTGCCGTCATCGAAGAGCTCGGCGAGCAGCTCGCGGTCGTAGCGCGTAGTGCTCTCAGGAGTTGGTGATCAGGCCGGTGAGCAGCCCGCGCCGCCTGCAGCTCCTTGCACGGCGGCGACCATCCGCTCGTCGGGCTCCATCCCGGCGAACATGCTGTCGATCAGGCGTCCTCGGGTCCTTCAGCCCAGACGGCGGCGCACGAACTTGGCCTCGAACTCGCCCTCGGTGAGAGCTCCGGTCTCGGAGCTCCGCGCAGGTCGGCCAGCGCCTCCGGGTCCGTGGCGGAAGAGGTTCTTGATCGCGTCCGGGTCGAGGCCCTCGACTGCGGCAGAAGTCGGCGAAGCTGTCCCAGACCGAGGTGGTCAGGACGCCGCCGAAGTCGAACAGGACGGCGCGCATATGCTGCCCGGCGGGCATGGAGGCTAGCGAGGCTACCGAGGCGCCAGAGGGGCATCGACCGCGCCGGCGTCGAGGCGCTGGTTCGAGACGAACGTCCCCGAGGCCCGAGCCGCCGCTGAGCTTCGAGCGGATCTCGGGCGGCCGCTCCGAACCTGACCTTCGGGGTGCGCGACTCGGCTGGGCATGCCTGGGCGCTCGCCGCGCCGCCGCTCGGGCAAGCGCCTCGGCTCAGCCCACGACATGGGACGCGAGCACCAGGTGATCGCGGCGCTGCAGGACACGCCCGTCCCGGTGCCCGCCCGTCGTCGGCTTCTGCGATGACGAGTCGGTGAACGAGCGCGCCCTTCTACGTGATGGGGTTCGTCGAGGGGCCGATCCTGCGCTCCGCCGAGGAGCGCCGAGCGGTTCGACGAGGACGAGCGCCGGGCGATCGGCGAGCGCGTGGTCGACACCCTGGTGGCGATCCACGCGGTCGATCCCGACGCGGTCGGGCTGGGCGACCTGGGCCGCAAGGAGGCCTACGTCGAGCGCCAGCTCAGGCGCTGGCAGGGCCAGTGGGAGAAGTCGAAGACTCGCGAGCTGCCGGCTGTCGACGAAGTCCACGAGCGCCTCGCCGCGCCGCGTCCCCGAGCAGGGGCCCGGCGACGATCGTCCACGGCGACTACCGGCTCGACAACATGATCCTCGCTCGACCGCGGGCGAGGTCGCGGCGGTGGTCGACTGGGAGCTCTGCACGCTCGGCGATCCGCTCGCCGACGTCGGGATGCTGCTCGTCTACTGGTCCGGAGGCCGGGCGATGACTTCATGCCCCTGTTCGCGCCCGCCACGATCGCGCCGGGCTTCCCGAAGCGAGATCGACGTACGGCGCGCGCTACGCCGAGCGCTCGGGCCGCGACCTCAGCCAGATCGACTTCTTCGTCGCCCTCGGCTACTGGAAGCTGGCGATCATCCTCGAGGGCGTCTACGCGCGCTACGCCTCCGGCCAGTACGGCAAGACGGACGAGGGCTTCGCAGGAGTTCGCGAGGATCGTCGAGCGGCTGGCGGATGCGGCGAAGGAACGACCGCCGACCGAGCCGCCGTAGCGCGCCGGACTAGGGCGCTGCTGGCACCACCACCAGGGTGCCGTCGGAGTCGGGCAACTCCGCGGTCTCGAAGGCGTTCTCCGACGGTCGCTCGACATGGACATGAGCCCGACGAACTCCTCCTCGGTTCTGATGGAAGCCGGATGCGCGGCGTGCGGTAATGCGTTGGGACGACCCAGCGCGGGAGCCAGCGCCGTCGACGATTTCGGCAAGCCCGGACACGTCGCCGAACGGGTCGATGGCGGCCTACCGGCCGTCGCCGGTCAGGGTGAAGGCGGGATTGACCTCCCGGCCAGCTGATGCGCCGCCTTCGTGTGGAGCACCGCTTCCCGATTCACCAGGGCGCGGTCCTCGGTCGACTCGACCGCGAGGGCTCCTCCAGCGTCAGCGACCTCGCCGCCGCCGAGAAGGTTTCGCCCCCAGTCGATGGCCCAGACCGTGGGCGAGCTCGAGGCAGACGGCCGCTGCGTCAAGCGCCGCCCCGACCTGTACGACCGGCGCCGAGCCCTGGTCGAGCTCACCCGCCGGGCGCGACACCCTCGAGGACGACCGCGGCCGGCGGGTCGGCTGCGCTCGTCTCGGCGATCGACGAGCTGCCTGCGCGCGACCGGGCGGTCCTGGCGCGCGCCACAGCCATCATCGGCCGGCTCGCTGGAGCGCCCGGATTAGCTGACTAGCTGGCGGCCTTGGCCGGTTCGGCGGAGCCGTCGGTGCCGGTCACGGGGGCGTGACGCGGCGCCTCGCTGGAATCCGAGGATTCGGTCCGCTTCGCCGCCCGGTTCAGCTCGCGGCGGGCGATCACCATCTTGTGGACCTCGTCCGGGCCGTCGGCGACGCGCAGCATGCGGCATGAAGCGCCACATGCCGGCGAGCGGGGTGTCGTCCGACATCCCGAGCGCGCCGTGCACCTGGATCGCGCGGTCGAGCACGTCCATGACGACGTTCGCCGCGACGACCTTGATCATCGAGATCGCCTGGCGGGCCGCGTCGCTTGCCCTCGGTGTCCATCTGCCAGGCGGCGTAGAGGGTCAGCAGCCGGGCCTGGTCGACCTCCATGCGCGACTTCGCGATGAAGTCCTGGACGAACTGCTTGTCGGCCGAGCGGCCCGCCGAAGGCGTCGCGCGGCGTTGGCGCGGCCGGCACATCATCTCGATGCGCGCGCTCGGCGGTCGCCGATCGCGCGCATGCAGTGGTGGATGCGGCCGGGGCCGAGCCGGTCCTGGGCGATCACGAAGCCGCCGCCGCGCTCGCCGAGCAGGTTCGCCTCCGGGACGCGGCAGTCCTCGTAGCGGATCTCGCAGTGGCCCGGGCCCTGGTCGTGGCCCATGACCGAGACGTGCCGGATCAGCTCGAAGCCGGGCGTGTCGACCGGGACGAGGATCATGCTCGCGCGCGTGTAGGGAGGCGCGTCGGGGTCGGTCACCACCATCGCGATCGCGAACGTCGGCGCCGTTCGCGCCCGAGGTGAACCACTTGTGCCCGTTGATCACCCACTCGCCGCCGTCGTGAGCTCGGCGCGGGTCTGGACGGTGGTCGGGTCGGAGCCCGACGACCTCGGGCTCGGTCATCGAGAAGCAGCTGCGGATCTCGCCGTCGAGCAGCGGCTGGAGGAAGCGCTGCTTCTGCTCGTCCGTCCCGTGCTCGGCCAGGATCTCCATGTTCCCGGTGTCGGGCGCCGAGCAGTTGAAGGCCATCGGCGCGACCAGCGGGCTGCGGCCCATCTGCTCGCAGAGGATCCCGTACTCCCAGTTGCTGAGGCCGGCGCCGTACTCGCCGTCGGGCAGGAACAGGACTTCCAGAGGCCCGAGCAATACGTAACTGAACGAAGTATC
>ERZ1370068.6554-contig-5529_pt1 | contig 55259 bp, 84 predicted proteins | sample MGYA00561227_ERZ1370068 | MGnify/ENA primary metagenome ERZ1370068 (study PRJEB38410, sample SAMEA6850437) | metagenome | study: Metagenomic assessment of the ecological functions of the soil: analysis of the soil microbiota associated with the... | reverse complement strand
GTAATACTTCGTTCAGTTACGTATTGCTGGCAGCGCTCACACGCGCGCCAGGCCGGCGCTCGGTCCCGGCGCGCAGCCGCGAGACGTTCTGATCGGTGCCGGAAGACGATGATCGTGGCCGCGAGGCACGCGGCAATGACCGCGGCCGCTTCGCTGCCGAGGACGTGCGCGAGCGGCGGCAGCGCGATCGTCGCGAGCAGCGATGCGAGCGAGATACTATCGTCAGCGTGACGGTGATCAGGAAGATGGCGAGCGCGGGCGGTAGCGCCAGCGGCGTCAGCACCGAGAACACCCCGCACGCCGTTGCGACGCCCTTGCCGCCGCGAAACTTGAGCCAGATCGGATAGATGTGGCCGACGATCGCCGCCAGTCCAGCCGCGGCCGGCGCCGCGGCATTTCCGCTGAACCGCGCGGCGAGCATCACACTGGCCGCGCCTTTCGTGATGTCGAGGATCGCGACGAGGATGCCGGCGGTGATCCCGGCTGGCTCGCATCACGTTCGCCGCACCGAGATTCCCGCTGCCGACGCGGCGCAAATCGATGGCACCCAGCGCCGCGCGAGCAGCAGCGCGAAGGGGATCGACCCAATCAAATACGCGGTCAGAATCAGGAACCCCATGCATTCAGCCGACGCGGCGGCCCTGAAAGGGCTGCCGTGCGAGTAAGGCGATTTCGTGAGCGGCCCTTTCAGGCCCGCCGGAAGCTCGAGTCTCAGTCGTGGGGCGGCGCTTTCAGGGCCGCCGTGACGCTGAGAGCGTAGCACGCGCCAGCGCTGTGCGGTCGGGCCGGCCGACGACAGGCGACTGTGATAGAGGGTCGCGTGATCGACGCCGACAGTGGCGACCGCGCCGTCGCGGGGCGCTGCCAACGCATCGTGCCCGATCGGCGCCGCGCGACGTCTTCCACCGGGCGAGGTGAGGTGCGGGTGAAACGGCCGCCGCTCGAGGGCGACGCCAAGCCGCTGCACGCGATCGGCCAGTTCACGTTCCAGCGCGATGCTCTCGGGCTCGCCCGACGACGCGCCCACCCACAGGACGTTCGGCGCGCCGCGCGGCGGAAACACACCGATGCCGGCGAAGGTCAGGGCGAACGGCGCCTGCGCGACCGGTTCGCTGATCGCGTCGACAATTGCCGGCGCGCGTGGTCCGGCACCTCGCCGAGGAACACGAGCGTCAGATGCATCTGTTCGGGCCGCACCCACTTGATCGCCGAACGCGAGTCGTCGAACGCCGCCTTCAGCCGCCGCTGCTCGTCGGCGATCGCCGCGCGCGCGCCATCGTCGAGATCGATCGCGATGAACAGACGCATACGGAAATTGGTGAGTTGGCTAATTGGTAAATGGGTAATTTCAAGTTACCCATTTACCCACTAACCAACTTACTGATTCTTCAAGAGCAACAGCCTGAGCATGTTCATCGCCGCCTGCGTCGCCTGAAACTTCACCATCTCGCGGCCGCCGAAGAATGGAAACGTCGCGGACGCGAGTCTCATTCGTCAACGATCGACGGCGATCGCAGACCGTGCCCGACTGGTTTCTCCGGCGTGCCGCCGCCAGGTCCGGCGATGCCGGTGATGCCGATGCCGATGCTGGTCCGCGCGCGCTCGCGAATGCCGTCGGCCATCGCCTCGGCCACCGGCTCGCTGACCGCGCCGTGCTGCCGGATCAGCGTCCTCGGGCACGCCGAGCCATGCTCGATCTTCGGCCTGGTTGCTGTAGCAGACCACGCCGCGCTCGACGTAGGCCGAGCTGCCCGGCACGTCGGTCAGCCGCGACGCGAGCAGCCCGCCGGTGCACGACTCCGCGACCGCGATGGTCAGCTGCTTCTCGCGCAGCAGATCGCCGACGACGCTTCGAGCGGACGGCCATCGGCGCTGTAGACCGCCGGCGCCGAGCGCCTCTTCGAGCTGACGCGCCGCCGACTCCAGCGCCGCGTCGGCCTCGGCCTGCCCCGGCGCGTGCGCCGTCAGGTGCAGCTCGATCTGTCCGAGCACCGCGAGAATCGTCGTGCTGATCGGCACCGGCTGCGGTCGTCCACTGGCCGTAGATCGGCTGGACGTGCGCATCGACGTCCGATTCGGTGCGGCCGGTGATCTTCAGCACTCGCCGGAACAGTCCGGCCGCCGCCGGCGTTGGCCGCGAGGCGCTCGCGCATCAGCGCCTCGAGCATCGGCTTCAGTCTCGCGCGGCGGACCCGGCAGCAGCACGATGCGCCGTGCCGCCCCGCTCGATCCACAGACCCGGCGCGGTGCCGTTCGGGTTGTCGAGCACCGTCGCGCCGCGCGGCACCATCGCCCTGGCGCCGGTTGATCTCCGGCATCGTCATGACCGCGCCGCGCGAACCGCGCGCGGATCCGCTCGACGATCCGCTCGTCGACATCCAGCGGCACGTTCAGCACGCGCGCGACCGCGTCGCGCGTGATGTCGTCTTCGGTCGGACCGAGGCCGCCGCTGATCACGATCAGATCCGGCCCAACGCAGCGCGCGTTCGACGACATCCGCGAGCTCGCCGACATCGTCGGCGACGACAGCCTTCAGACGAACGTCGTAGCCGATCGTGTTCAGCCGCTCGGTGATGACGAGCGAATTGGTGTCGACGCGAAACGGCGTCAGCATCTCGCTGCCGACCGCGAGGATGCAGGCCTTCATGAATTGGGTAATCGCGTAATTGGGTAATCGAGTAATTGATTGCGTGATTGAGAATTACCAGATTACCCGATTACCCGATTACCAATTACGAATGAGCGACGCGCGTAGCGCGAGATTCGCGTATATCGCCGCCATGCCGTCGTCCGCCATGACGCCGACGCCGCCGTGCAGCTGCTCGAGGCGGTTCGAGGGCACACGGCTTGATCGACGTCGAACAGCGCGAAACAGCAGAAGGCCGCCGAGCGCGCCGCACCAGCCGACCGGATTCAGGAACAGGCGTGATGAGCATGCCCATCGACTTCGTCGATGACGACGTGGCCGGGATCGGTGCGACCGAAGTGCGCGTTCGGCGACACCGCCGGCCCACGACGCCGACCGCGAAGATCACGACGATCGCGACGCCTTGCGCGAGCGGCTGATGCGGGCACGAGCCACCACACGAGCAGGCCGGCGGCGGATCCGAACGTGCCCGGGGCGAACGGCGCGTAGCCGACGCCGGAAGACCGACGGTGGCGATCAGCACGGCCGGGATTCGATTGCGTCTGGAGGATCGTCCGGGATCCGAATCCCGACGTCCAGATCGTCGGGCTTCACGGACGACGCGCGTGCCGGCGAAGCGGTCGTGGAGGCCGCGATGATCGCGGCTGAAGATCGCGGTGAGGAAGCCGAGGCCCGACCGGGACGGCGAGCACGAGCCACAGCGAGCGTGCGGAGAAACGCGCGGCCGAGATCGAGCTGAGTTCGTCGGCGTCCGCCGGCACGACGCGAATGCCCGCCGCCATCTTGCCGAGCGTCTGTCCGCCGGCCGTGAACGCGACCAGGTAGCCGCCGTTCTGCACCAGCAGAAACGCGATCAGCGGCCCTTCGGCAGGATGCCGATTTCGCTGAACGCGATACCGCAGATCTGCATGGTGAAATGAGATCACGGTCGCATCGATGACCGCGAGAATCATCAGGTCGATGACGACGGCGATGATGCGGCGCGCTGACGGTGGCGTCTTCAGCAGCGGCGCGGCTGCCTCGACGGTCTGCCAGGACGGGTGCGACGCCTGCGTTTCGATCGGCGGGCGGCGGCGCAGCCGGGCTCCGGGTCGAGCGAGAGATCGGCGCTCGGCGGCCGCGAGCAGCTCGGCGCGCATCGCGCGCGACTTCCGGCGTCGCCCGCCGCACGGCGAGCGGCGGCGCGCGGCGGCGACGGCTTCGTGATGAGCGGCTCGTCGTCCGGGAATCGGCCGGACCGAAGAGCGGCAACTCGCCCGGCGTGGATGCGCCGGGCGCTGCCGGATCGCGTCCGCAGCGGGCCGCCCAGCACGCGTCGAGATCGGGTTCGCGTCCGCCGCCGCTCGGTCGCTCGTCCGGACCTGCGGGATCGAGCAGCGAGGTCCTCGATCGACGGGCCGTCTGCGGTATCGCGGCGGATGGAGATGTCAGGATCGGCGGCGGGCGCACTCAGCGAGAAATCGTATCCACAATTGCGGCAGCGATCGACGGTGTTCGAATCCGAGATAGCCGCACTTGGGACACTTCATGGCACGCGACGATCTCGCCTTCTCGCGATCCGTCGTCGGCGGCGACAGGATCGCGGCACGAGCGCGAGCAGCTGCCGCTGGATGTCGCGCGCGAAGCGCGTCGGCGTCGGACGTCTGCGGGTCGGTCGGCCGGACCAGATCGAGCGCGGCAGCGCGTCGCTCAAGTGCCCGCCCGCGGCCAGCGCTCGCGCGCGCAGCAGCGCATCTCTCCCGCGGCGCGGCATCGCGCAGCGATTGTTCACGCACAACCGGCGGCGCGGTAGTGCGCCGGCTGGACTCAGTCTGCGCGGCGAGCCACGATCGCCACATCGCATCGATCGGTCGGCGGCACGCGTAGCCGCCGAGCGCGAGAGCGGCCGTCACGACGAGCACTACGTCACCGCGACGCCGAGCGTCGATCGCGATCGACGCGGCGGCCGCACGCGGCGGTCCGCGCCTGCGGATCCTGACGGGCGTGCGGCGAGGCCGGTGACGCGACCGTCGATTCCGAGCCGATCGAGCCGCTCGAGCACGGCCAGCGCCTCGTCCGGCGGCGCGCCGCCGTCGATCGCCGCCTTGAGGAGGCGGCGCGCCTCGTCGCCTTCACCGCGCTGAAACGCCGCGACACCGATGCTGCAGCAGTTCCTCGGACTCGACGCTGCCGCTCGGCGAGCGCGCTGCGCGCGCGCTCGATGTAGGCGCGCGCGCGCGGATGGCTGCGATCGAGAAAGAGCGCACGCGTCCAGACGTTGATCGCCTGGTCGTAGCTGCGCCGCAAAGTAGTGATCGAGGCCGACCAGCAGGAGCTGTTCGATCTTCGCGTCGCGATCCGCGTTCAGCGCTGGATCGTCCGCGTGCGCGGCATCGCCGCGGTGCGCCTCAGACATGGAGCGGCGGAATTATAACATCGCAGGGTTCGCAGGATTGCAGGATTGCAGGATTGCAGGGAAGGGTTGCAGGATGGAAGATGCGGATCACAAGCGAGCTCGTTAGATCCTTCCTGCAATCTCTCCCTCCTGCTATCCTGCAATCTCATCGATGCTGATCGAGTGTATTCCGAACGTCAGCGAAGGACAGCGGCCCGACGTCGTCGCCGAGATGGCAGCCGCGATTCGCGCCGTGCTCTGGCGTGCGGCTGCTCGACTTCTCATCGGACGCGTCGCACAACCGATCGGTGTTCACGCTCGCCGGCGACGCCGTCGCCGGTCGAGCAGGCGCGTGATGGCGCTCTTCGAGCGCGCGGTCGCCGCGATCGATCTGCGGACGCACCGCGGCGAGCACCCGCGCCTCGGCGCCGTCGACGTCGTGCCGTTCGTGCCGATCGACGGGCGTCGACGATGGCCGACTGCGTCGCGCTGGCCAGGAAGGTCGGCGCGGCGGTGGCCGATCGCTTTCAGCGTGCCGGTCTACCTCTACGAGGAGGCGTCGACGAATCCGGCGCGGAAGAACCTCGAGGACATCCGGCGCGGCGAGTTCGAGGGGCTGGCCGCGAAGATGGCGACCGACAGGATGGGCGCCCGACTTCGGCCCGGCCGCGCCGCATCCGTCGGCCGGCGCGTGCGGTCATCGGCGCGCGGATGCCGCTCATCGCCTACAACATCAACCTCGCCACCGACCGGCTCGACGTCGCCAAGAAGATCGCCGCGGCGATCCGCCACAGCAGCGGCGGCTACCGTTACGTGAAGGCGCGCCGGCTTCAAGCTCGACGGATCGCGGCATCGTCCAGGTGTCGATGAACCTGACCAACTACGAGAAGACGCCGATCTTCCGCGTGTTCGAAACGGTCAAGCGCGAGGCCGCGCGCTACGGCGTGTCGATTCTCGAAAGCGAAATCGTCGGGCTGATCCCGTCCGCGGCGCTGAACGCCGCCGCGGAGTTCTATCTGCAGATCGAAGGCTTCAACGCCGAGCAGGTGCTCGAGAACAAGCTTCGATCGGCGATTGGGTGATCGGGTGATCGGCGATCGACAATCTCGAATTGCAATCGATCGCCGATCGCCTGATCGCTCGATCGCCGATCACACTGACTCCGGCTCTTCGTCGACCTCTGCCGCGACGGCGCGATGCCGAACGCCTTCATCTTCCGATAGAGATTGCTGCGCTCGACGCCGAGGACTTCGGCGGTGCGCGACATGTTGCCCTGCTGCTCGGCCAGCGTGCGCAGGATGCAGATCGCGCTCGAAGCGGTCGCGCGCTTCGTGCAGCGTCATGCCGCTCGGCCGGCGCCGTCCGGCGACCGGTCGCGTCGTCAGCCACGCTGCGGATCGAGGAAGCTCGAGGTCGCGCGAGCGAGATCGACGTCGCCCGGCACCATGATCATCAGCCGCTCGATCACGTTGCGCAGCTCGCGGACGTTGCCCGGCCAGCGGATAGCTGCTGCAGGCACGGCGACGGCGCCCGGCTCGAAGCTCTTCGACGCGCCGGCCGTATTCGCGCGCGAACTCGGCCATGAAGTGATCGGCGAGCAGCGGGATGTCCTCCTGCCGCGTCGCGCAGCGGCGGCACGAAGATCGGGATCACGTTCAGGCGGAAGTACAGGTCCTCGCGGAACCGGCCGCGCGCGAATCTCGGCCTGCAGGTCCTTGTTCGTCGCGGCGAGCACGCGCGCGTCGACCTTGATCCGCGCCGGTGCCGCCGACCGGCTCCATCGTCTGCTCCTGCAGGACGCGCAGCACCTTGGCCTGCGTCTTCAGGCTCATGTCGCCGATCTCGTCGAGGAAGATCGTGCCGCCGTCGGCGACCTCGAACTTGCCGCGGCGGTCGGCGACCGCGCCGGTGAACGCGCCGCGCACGTGGCCGAACAGCTCGCTCTCGATCAGCTCCTCGGGAATCGCGGCGCAGTTCACCTCGACGAACGGCGCCGTCGCGCGCGCCGGCTCAGCGCGTGGATCGTCCGCGCCACCAGCTCCTTGCCGGTGCCGTTCTCGCCGTAGATCAGCACGCGGCCGTTGGTCGGCGCCGCCATCGCCACCTGCTCGCGCAGCTGCCGCATCGCGTAGCTCTCGCCGACCATCGTCTGATGGCGATCGACCGTGCGCGCGCAGCGCGCGGTTCTCGGCCTCGAGCCGCCGCTGCCGCAGCGCGTTGCGGACGACGAGGACGGTCTTCTCGAGCGACAGCGGCTTCTCGACGAAGTCGAAGGCGCCCATCTTGATCGCGCGCACCGCCGACTCGATGTTGCCGTGGCCCGGAGATGAGCACGACCTGCGCGTCGACCTGCCGCTCGCGCAGCCGCGCCAGCGTCGCGCAGGCCGTCCATGCCGGGCAGCCAGACGTCGAGGACGATCAGATCGAACGGCGCCGCGCGTGACGCGCTCGAGGCACGCCTCGCCGCTCGACACCGCCTCGACGCTGTAGCCTTCGTCGCGCAGCACGCCGCTCGAGCGCGGTCCGGACGCCGGGTTCGTCGTCGACGATCAGGATCGTGGGCTTCACTACGTCAGCTGCGGTGCGATCGGTCAGACGAGTGCTTCGCACGGGCATCGCTCGCTCGTCGGTCGGCTGCTCAACACGGTAACTCGATTGTAAACCGTGTGCCGCGCGGCGTGTTGTCGCCGACGTCGATGCTGCCGCCGTGCTCGGCGATGATACGGCGCACGATCGCGAGGCCCGAGGCCGCTGCCGCGCCGCTTGGTCGAGTAGTGCGGCAGGAACAGCTTGTCGCGCTCCGCCGGCGGAATGCCCGGGCCGTCGTCGGCGACGACGACACGCACGACGCTGTTCGCCGCATCGAGCTGCGTCTCGACGACGATCTCGGCCGCGGCGTTCCATCGCTTCGATCGGCGTTGTCGACGAGGTTGATGATGACGCGGCGGATCTGTTCCGGCGTCGAGCCGCACGAGCGGCACGCCCGGCGCGAACCGCTGCTCGATGCGGCACGTCGGTGAAGATGCCGTTGTAGAGCGCGACCGTGTCGGTGATGAGCTGCGCCAGATCGGTCGGCACGGTGCGCGGCGACGGCATCCGCGCGAACTGCGAGAACTCGTCGACCAGGCCCTTCAGCGATTCGACCTCGCCGACGATCGTGTCGGTGCACTCGTCGACGAGCGCCTTCGCCTGCGGCGGCGCGCCGGCGAAATGCCGCCGCAGCCGCTCGGCGGACAGCTGAATCGGCGTCAGCGGATTCTTGATCTCGTGGGCCAGGCGCCGCGCCACCTCGCGCCACGCCGCGACCTTCTGCGCGCGGATCAGCGGCGTCACGTCGTCGAGCACCAGCACGACGCCCTTCGGGCGCGCCGCTGTCGCCGACCAGCGCGCGTCGCGACGACGGCGAGGTGCAGCTCCTGCCCTTCGCGCGCGATCGCCATCTCGTGCGCCGTCGGCTCGGCCTCTGGCTGCGGCCGGCGCCGGCAAGCAGCGCTGCGCGATGCGGCTGCAGGTCCGCGCGATCGAACGACCGCGCAGCGCCGGCTGCCCGACGATCTGACCGGTCGAGCGCTGAGCAGCCGCGCCGCGGCGCTGTTGATCGTGGTGATCGCGCCGGCTGCGTCGACCGAGACGACGCCGGTCGTGATGCGCTCGAGAATCGTCTCGATGTAGCGCCGCCGGCCTTCGACCTCGACGTGCTTGCGCTCGAGCTCGATCGGTCGATCGCTCCACCTTGCGGCGGCTGCTCGCCAGCTCGCTGGCCATCGAGTTGAAGGCCTCGACGAGCGACCCGAATTCGTCGTTGCTCTGCGGCTCGACGCGCTGATCGAGGCGGCCGGCGCCGATCTCGCGCGCCGCGGCGGCGCAGCATCTGCACCGGCCCCGTGATCCGCTTGGCCATGTACAGAGCCCATCCAGGTCGCGCCGACGAGAATCATCAGCGTCACCATCGAGGAAGAACGAGAGGTAGACGCCGGCGAGCGGCCGCTTCAAGCACGCGCAGCTGGTTGTAGCTGCTCGAAGGCCTGGCTCATGCGCCGCGATCGCACCGCCAGCTCGCCCGGTCAGGTAGTCGGTGGCGACGACGACGCCGGTCGGGCGCCCGTCCTTGCCGCGGATGACCGCGGCGGCGTGCAGCAGATCGCCGGAACTGCCGAGCGATTCGACCGAGCTCGTGTCGACCGGCGTCGCCGCGCCGGCGGTGCTGTTCGCGTTCGAGACGCTGGCGATCGCCTGCGCCGCGAGGCGATCGGCTGCGGCGCGGCTGTAGCCCGGCGGCAGCGCCGGCGCGGCGACGTCGACGACCGGCTCGATGTCTCGGCAGCGAGTCCGACGTCGCGACCGGCGCCACGCGGTACACCTCCACCATCTGCACGCGCTGCAGCGTCACGTCGGGCGCGAGCAGGTCGCGGATCCGCCGGACGTCGGCGCCGCGACAGATCCACCGGCGCGAGCGCGCGCGCGATGCGCGCCGCGTGATCGCTGACGAGCATCTGACGCTCGTGGTAGTAGTCGCTCGCGATCTTGTTGGCCGACGTCAGGATCTCGTCCATCGGCGTGTTGAACCAGCGGTCCACGCTGGTGCGGATGATCTCGCTGCCGACGATGAGGACGAGCACCGACGGCACGAAGCGTCATGGCCGAGCAGCAGCGCGACCAGCTTGGCGCGGAAGCGCGCGAACGGCAGCGCCTTGCGGCGCTCGACGACCAGCTTGATGATGTTGCGCGCGAGCACGAACAGGAGCGCCGCCAGCATCGTGAGGTCGGCGGCCGAGAGCGCGTAGAGCACGAACTCGCTGAGGAAGTCGGGCGAGAACCGCGACGTGCCGTTGGCGATCGCGACGAGCGCGATCAGCACGCCGACGAGCACGCGCGATGCCGGCGAGAATCAGCTTCGGGTTGTCACGGAACGGGCGACGGCGCGGCGGCGGAATCGGGCCGCGGCTGACTGTCCGTTTCGGGGTGATCGACGTCACCGTCGCGGGCATCGATCGATCACTCCTTCACGTTCAACAGGTCTTTCAACTCGGTCATGAACTCGCCGATGTCGCGGAAATGGCGGTACACCGGACGCGAACCGCACGTAGGCCACCTTGTCGAGCTTCTTGAGCTCCTCCATCACGAACGCGCCGACGTCGGCGGTGGCGATCTCCTTCTCGGGCCGCTCCTGCAGCGTGCGCCTCGACCTGATCGGCCACCGCTTCGAGCGCGGCGACGCTCACGGGGCGCTTCTCGCAGGCCTTCAGCAGCCCGGCGATCAGCTTCTGACGCTCGAACCGCTCGCGCGTGCCGTCCTTCTTCACCACCATGTAGGGGATCTCGTCGATCCGCTCGTAGCTGGTGAAGCGCTTGCCGCACTCGAGGCACTCGCGCCGCCGCCGGATGACTTCGCCTTCCTTGCTCTCGCGCGAGTCGACGACCTTGTCGCCCAGGTGGCCGCAGTAGGGACACTTCATCGCCGGCTCATGCGGTGTTCCCTGCTCCGCCTGACGCGCGAGGCGTTGCATCCCGGTGATGTTCAGCCCTTCCTGCGCGGCGAAGAACAGGCCGAGGACGAGCGACGGCGCCTGCGACAAGACGTGCAGTCACGATCGCCGCGGCGACGGCGGCATCGTCGGGCGCGCCGAAGAACGATCGTCGCACCGTAGCGAAACGCCTGTGAAAGCCGCCGACGGCGCCGGGCGTCGGAATCAGTGACGCCGATCGACAGCAGGGCGATGATGAGAAACGATCCGGAGAACGGCATGGCAATCCGGAACGCCACCGCCGCCGCCCAGATGCCGGCGGCAATCGACAGCCACAGCGGGAACGACCAGAGCAGCGCGACGAGCAGCCGGCCCGGGCGGCGAATCGCGCCGAGGCCGCGCGCGAACTTCTCGGCGATCGCGCGCGACGAGGCCGGCGAGCGTCGACGGCACGACGTGCGCGAGACGCTCCAGCGTCCGCCTCAGGCGTTCAGGATCGCCGGCGAGCACGAACAGCACGCCGAGCGCCGTCAGCGCGCCCACACCGGCCATCGCGCCAATCCACTTCAGCCAGACGATCGCCTGCGGGTTGGTGAGCGCCAGCCGACGATCGAACACGAACACGTACAGCGCGAGGAGCATCAGCACGGTGACGAGATCGAGCAGGCGCTCGAGGATGATTGTCGCGAACGCGCCGGTCGCGCTGATCGGCGATCGATGCGTGTCGCGTGTCTGCACGCGCGAGGAAATAGGGACGAATCAGCTCGCCGGCGCGCGCCGGCAGGACCGTGCTCGCCGCGAAGCCGACCGCGGTCGCGCGAAACGCGCTGCCGAACGTCGTCAGTGCCAGCGGCTCGAGCAGAGTATTTCCACCTCAGCGCGCGGATCGCGAGATTGACGAACATCGTGGAAAGCGACAGGAGGATCCACTCGGGCCGCGCCCTGATGATGTCGGCCGCGACACTGCGCAGATCGACGTTGTGGAGGAACCACGCGATAAGGCTGACGGCGAGCGCCAGCACGACGATCGTGCGAAGGTGTGATCGCATCGTGACTTGAGCGGCCATCTACTATACTGCCCCTACATGTTGTTGTTGTCAGGTCGGCGGACACGCTTGTAAGATGCAGAGCTTCTCGTTGTCGGCCTGAGGATCGTGTTGCCGCTCGCCCCGCCCATTCTCCAGACCACGCTCGCCGACCGCCGCCCCGATCGCCAGGGAAAAGTCCGCGACATCTACGACTTCGGCGATCGTCTGCTGATCGTGGCGAGCGATCGCATCTCGGCGTTCGACTACGTGCTCGGATCCGGGATTCCCGACAAGGGCAAGGTCCTCACGCAGATTTCCGCGTTCTGGTTCGATCGGCTGCGGTCGATCGTCGCCAATCACCTGCGTGTCGGCCGATCCGGCGGCATATCCGTCCGAGTTGGCCAGCGCCGCCGGAGCTGCTGCGCGGCCGCTCGATGCTGGTGACGCGCACCGAGCCCCTGCCCATCGAATGCGTCGCGCGCGGCTACCTGTCGGGGTCGGGATGGAAGGACTATCGCGCGGCCGGCGAGATCTGCGGGATCCGTCTACCGACCGGGCTTCGGGAATCGGATCGGCTGCCCGAACCGATCTTCACGCCCGCCACCAAAGCGCAGAGCGGCCACGACATCAACATCAGCGCGTCAGATGCGGCGCAGCTCATCGGCTCGCGCCTGCTCGAGCGCGTGCGCGATCTCACGTTGCGCCTCTACGCCGACGGCGCCACGCACGCGGAATCGCGCGGCATCATCGTCGCTGACACCAAGTTCGAGTTCGGTCTGCTGCCCGATGATGGCCGTCCCGCCGAAGAAGCGCCTGATCTTGATTGATGAGGTGCTGACGCCCGACTCGTCGCGCTTCTGGCCTCAGGACGGCTACCGTCCGGCGGCGCGCAGCCGAGCTTCGACAAGCAGTTCGTCCGCGACTACCTGGAAGAGATTCGCTGGAACAAGCAACCGCCTGTCCCGTCGCTCCCTGACGAAGTCGTCGCCAGGACACGCGCGAGAAGTATGTGGAGGCGTTTGAGCGCCTCACGGGCCGGGAGTTGGAGTGATTCGCGCCTGCGGCCGGAGCGAGCGCGCATGCGCGAGCGAGCGCGAGCGGGCGTGGGGCCCCGCGAGCAGTGATTAGCGAGCGGCTCGAGCGCCTTGTCGAGGAGATGGTCGACAAGGAGGTCCAGTTCGAGGACGCCGTCCACGAGTTCGAAAAGCGGTTCATTACGCGGGTTTTGGGCAAGTGCGCCGGCAGCCTGACGAAAACGGCCGACACGCTCGGCATGCACCGCAACACGCTGACCCGAAAGATGCTCGAGTACAAAATAAAGAGAACCGCCGGGTAACCTTCAGCGCAACCTGCCCATCCGGGCCGTCAGCCGATCCCATCTAGCAGTCGACCGTTGACAGTGCCAGTTTGAGAAATATAATTGGCAGTTGCCCAGCGAGACTGCTAACGCACAGAGGGGCGACTTTCACTTCACAAGACGGAGCACAAAGCATGAACGTCAGACCGTTGCACGACCGCATCATCGTTCAGCGCATCGAGGAAGGCGAGCAGAAAGTCGGCGGAATCATCATCCCCGACACCGCCAAGGAAAAGCCGCAGCAGGGCAAGGTCATCGCTGTCGGCAACGGCAAGTCGAAAGACGACGGCAAGCGCGTCCCTCTCGACGTGAAAGCCGGCGACACAATCCTGTTCGGCAGCGTACTCCGGACAGGAGATCAAGCTCGATGGTGAGGAATTCCTCATCATGCGCGAAGACGAAGTTCTGGCCGTCATCGAAGGTGGCAGCGACGCCAAGGGCGGCGACGCCAAAGAAAGAAGTAGGAGACGAGGATCAATGGCAAAACAGATTGTGACGGCGAGCACTCGCGCCAGGCGATCCTGCGCGGTGTCAATCAGCTCGCCGACGCGGTGAAAGTGACGCTCGGACCGAAAGGGCGCAACGTCGTCCTCGACAAGAAGTTCGGATCGCCCACGATCACGAAGGACGGCGTCACGGTCGCGAAGGAGATCGATCTGAAGGATCCGCTCGAGAACATGGGCGCGCAGATGGTGCGCGAGGTCGCGAGCAAGACGTCTGACATCGCGGGCGATGGCACGACCACCGCGACCGTGCTGGCGCAGGCCATCTACCGTGAAGGCGCGAAGAACGTCGTCGCCGGCGCGAACCCGATGGACATCAAGCGCGGCATCGAGAAGGCCGTCGAGGTGATCACCGCCGAGACTGAAGAAGATGTCGAAGCCGGTGAGCGGCAACATGGTCGCGCAGGTCGGCACCATCTCGGCGAACAACGACGAGACGATCGGCAAGATCATCGCCGAAGCGATGGACAAGGTCGGCAAGGACGGCGTCATCACGGTCGAAGAAGCGCGAGACGCTGGAGACCTCGCTCGAGGTCGTCGAGGGCATGCAGTTCGACCGCGGCTATCTCTCGCCCTACTTCGTGACCGATCCGGAGCGCATGGAAGTCGTGCTCGAGAACCCGGTCATCCTGATCCACGAGAAGAAGATCAGCTCGATGAAAGACCTCCTGCCGGTGCTCGAGCAGGTGGCGCGGCTCGGCCGCCCGCTGCTGATCATCGCCGAGGACATCGAGGGTGAAGCGCTCGCGACGCTCGTGGTGAACAAGCTGCGCGGCACGCTGCAGGCCGCCGCGGTGAAGGCGCCGGGCTTCGGCGATCGCCGCAAGGCGATGCTCGAGGACATCGCGATCCTCACCGGCGGACGCGCGATCACCGAGGACCTCGGCATCAAGCTCGAGTCGATCAAGCTCGACGATCTCGGCAAGGCCAAGAAGGTCACGATCGACAAGGACAACACGACGATCGTCGAGGGCGCGGGCAGCTCGGGCGCCATCGAAGGCCGCGTGAAGCAGATTCGCGCGCAGGTCGAGGATACGACCTCGGACTACGACCGCGAGAAGCTGCAGGAGCGGCTCGCGAAGCTGGTCGGCGGCGTCGCCGTCATCAAGGTCGGCGCGGCGACCGAGACCGAGATGAAGGAGAAGAAGGCGCGCGTCGAGGACGCCATGCACGCGACGAAAGCCGCGGTCGAAGAGGGCATCGTGCCCGGCGGCGGCGTGGCGCTCATCCGCGCGTCGAGCGCGCTCGAAGGGCCTCAAGCTCGGCGGCGATCAGCAGATCGGCGTCAACATCGTCGCGCGCGCCATCGAGGAGCCGATGCGCTGGATCGCGACCAACGCCGGCCACGAAGGATCGATCGTCGTGCAGCGCGTGCGCGAGATGAAGGACGAAGAGGGCTTCAACGCGCTGACCGACACGCTACGAGAACCTGGTCCAGGCGGGCGTCATCGACCCGGCCAAGGTCGTCCGCTCGGCGCTGCAGAACTCCTCATCGATCGCGTCGCTGCTCCTGACCACCGAGGCGCTGGTCTCGGAGATCCCGGAAGAGAAGAAGGAAGCGCCGGCGCCCGGCGGCGGCGGAATGGGCGGGATATGCTAAAGAAGTCTGCAAGCCTACGAAGTCTGAGCTACGAAGTTAAAGCGAAAGGCCCGGCGGCGCGAGCTGCCGGGCCTTTTTGTCGTGGATTCTCTGTCTTATCGGAGGGTGAACGTGAGCTCGATGGTCACGAGGACAGGCACCGGCTCTCCGAGTCGCGTGCCGGGCGCAAAACGCCACTTCTTCGCCGCCGCAATCGCCTGCTGATCCAGTCCGAAGGTCGGGTCGAGCGACCGCACCAGCTGGACGTCACCGACGCTGCCGCCGTCGGGACGCACGACGCACTCGATGAGAACCGTTCCCTGAACCTTGGCGCGCATCGCATCCGACGTTAGCTGCGGTTTTTCTTCGTGCAGCACGCGCGGAAGCGTGACGCCGTTGCCGGGACGATACGCGCCGCCACCCGTTCCCCCGCCGTAGCCTTCCCCGAGGCCCGATCCGCGTCCAGGGCCAATGCCTGATCCCTGACCGGTGCCGGCGCCGCCGCCCACGCCTGTGCCCTGCGAGAGCGTCGGAGGTCCAGGTGGCGCTTCGATGAGTCCAGGGAGTGAATCCTGCGCAGCCGCGAGCGACTTCGCCGGGATGTTCAGCTGCGCAATCTGAGGCGGCTCGTCTTTGACTTCCTTCTTGACTTCGAGCTTTGGCGGTTTCTCGACCGGAACAGTGATCTTTTCTTTTCCGGGCAGTTCGGCTGCACGCGGCGGTTCTTTCATCTTGTTACCGCCGCCGCCGCCGCCACCGCCAGGACCCGGTTCGCTCAGCCAGATGATGTGGCTGTTCGGCTGATCGGGAAGAATGGCTGCCGACGTGGCGGCACCATTCGGTCCGAACTTCACCATCAGCACGATGGCGACGAACATCAGCGCGTGCGTCACCAGCGAGGCGACAGCCGCCGGCGCGATGCGCTTTTCCTGCTGCTCGAACAGGAATTCGGTCTCGTCTGTCGATACCCCGTCGACGTGGACAGAAAGATGCCCAAGCGCCGTGTGCTGGCGGACCTCGGCCGTCTGGGGAATGCTATCCATTGGGAAGGGAATGCCGTTCGTTGAGATATTCTGGCGCACGTGTTCCGGATGCTGCAACTGCAAAAGAGGTGCCTCGCACCCCGTCCGTAATCCTTAAGACTTGATGGATCTGACGGCAGCCGGGCTGTCCACATTACGAAACTCCCCGTCCTGCGGGACCTCCTGGACATCCCGGTGGGGCAGGTTTGGCTCGGTCAGACACGTCCTTTCCACGCGCCGATCGCCAGCGTTGCCACCGCCGTAGGAGTGCAGGATCGCCAGCGCATCGGCCGCGCGCGGTTCGCTGCGGATCGCGACCAGGACGCCACCGCGTCCGACCAGCGTTTCGAAAATCCGGCCGTCGTGCGGTTGATACCCGACGCGGCGCATCGCGCCGGCGATGCCAACCTTGGCGAGATCGTTCGCACCGCCTTGCAGCGCCTCGACCAGCGGTCCGCGCGCGATCGCCGGGCCGATAGTGGCCGGCTCGAGGCGCTCCGCGGCGGATCCGAGTGTCTGTTCGATCAGTTTCCCGGCTTCCGGGGCTGTCCTTCGCGAGAATCGTCAGCGACTCGCGCGCGAACCCGGCCTGTTTGAGCGCATCGAGTCCCTTCTGCGCCCACGCGACGTCCTGGAACACGGCAACGGTGAAGAGTCCAGCCTCAGCCTCGACCATGGCCATGTAATGTAGCACGGTGATGCGAAGAACTCGTCGATGCCCCCGATAACCTTTCCGCCATCGCGGACACGGAGGAGGCGGAGTGTCTCCGTGGTGGAGAGCTATGCTCGCCGCGGACGGTGAAGACGTGTCGCGGCCCATCACGAAGGACGTCGCTATCGTCGGTGCCGGCCCCGCAGGCGCGTGGGCGGCGTATTCGCTCGCGCGGCGCGGCGCGCGCGTCACGCTGATCGATCCGTCGCATCCGCGTGAGAAGCCGTGCGGCGGCGGCGTCACCGGGCGCGCGCTCGAATTGATTGCATCGGCTGTCGGTGACTCGAGCGTCCCCGCATGCCGGGTGCTACGGCGCGGTTTGTCGAGTCGGAACTGGCCGATGCGCGTCAGTTGCGCTCGAAGACACCGCGTCCGGATCGCAACCTGGACTCCTCGTCGCGAGCCGTGCGGCATTTGACGGCGCGCTTCGTGTCGGCGGCCGTCGCCGCCGGCGTAGAACTCCGGCGCGCGCGGGTCACCGACCTGCGCGTGGAACGCGACGGGGTTCGCATCGAGACGCGCGAGGGGACGCTGCGCGCGGCTCGGCGTGATCGGCGCCGACGGCGCCAACAGTCTCGTCCGGCGGCGGGTCGCGCGCGCGTTTCGGCGCGATCAGCTGTCGATCGCGACGGGATTCTTCGCACACGGCGTGACGAGCCGCGAGATCGTGATCGAGTTCGTCACGGATCCGCCGGGCTACATCTGGTCGTTTCCGCGTCCGGATCACCTGGCGATCGGAATCTGTGCGCAGGCCGACGCGGGCGTCAGTGCCGACGCGCTTCGACGCAGGACGGCGGCGTGGCTCGAGAAGACGGATCTCGCGCGCGGCGCGCGGCTCCAGCCCTACTCGTGGCCGATTCCGTCGCTGGCGGTCCGCGACTTCGACAGCCTCGAGCTCGCCGGCCCGCGCTGGTGTCTGGTCGGCGACGCCGCCGGCCTGGTCGATCCGATCACGCGCGAAGGCATTTTCTTCGCGCTGGCGTCCGGCCGGTGGGCCGCCGATACGATCGCCGCGGATCTCGATCTCACGTGCTACGCGGCGCGCGTGCGGGACGAAGCGATCACCGAGTTGTCCCGCGCGGCCCGACTGCGATCCCTGTTCTTCACCACGCCGTTTGTCGCGCTGCTGATGGACGCGCTGCACCAGAGTGCGAGCATCCGCGCGGTGATGGCCGACTTGGTCGCCGGTCGTCAGTCATCGCGGCGCTCAAATGGCGGTTGCTGAAAACATTCGAGGCCGGATTGGCGTGGCGCTATGCGAGGCAAGCTCTCCACCACGGAGGACACCGAGGACACGGAGGGAAATCACGTGTTGAAGAGATTTGAACCGTCCCTTCCCGTCCTCCGTGTCCTCCGTGTCCTCCGTGGTGGAGGTTTTTACCGCGAGAGTACCCGTCGCGCGCTCTGACGCGGACGCCGGGCCGATCGACCGCGACGTCGATCGCATGCCACGACGAACCCGGTTGACGGAGGCGGGACGTAGCCGAGCAGATACTGGAACCGTAGCTCGCGCGCAATGGCGTTCGCGATGTGCGCGAACTCGGCTGGATTCGTCGCGTGAAACGAACGCCCCCGGTCGCAGTCGCCAGCTCGGCAAAAACGCCGGGCTGCACCGGGCCGATCGCAATCGGATAGATCAGCACGTCGCGAAGGCGCACCTGCGCGACCAGATCCGCCGCCGCGGTGCGGCTGTAGCGATCCGTGCCGTCCGACAGCAACACCAGCGCTCGTCGGCCCTTCGCGGATTGAATCGCGTCGAGCGCGACCAGCGTCGCGTCGAAGAGCGGCGTCGTCCCCCACGCGTCCAACTTATCGACCGCCCTCGATGCCGCGGCGTGATCGGTCGACAAAGGCGCGACGATTTCGGTCTCGCTGCCGATCGCCAGCACCATCACCTGGTCGGTCGCCCGCAACGCGCCGATGAACGTGCGCGCGGCTGACTTCGCCTTGGACAGACGATTGTCTTTGCCGGCCATGCTGAAGCTGCGATCGACGCCGACCGCCACCGCGAGCGGAAACTCGCCGGCGGCGAATGCCGTAATCGCCTGCGGCGACCCATCCTGCAACACGCGAAAGTCGCCCGCCGTGAGATCGGTGATGAGCTCGCCCCGCGAATCGGTGACAGTCGCATACACCTCGACGAGGCTCACTCGTGTCGTAAACTGCGCGTAAGTGAGCGAGGCGCTGAGGATTAGTGCGTACAATCCACGCGGTTCGTATAGCCGTAAACCGCTGGAGCCTCATATGTTTGGTTCACTCGGGCTGCCTGAGCTGCTCATCATCCTCGTCATCGTCGTGCTGATCTTCGGAGCAAACCGCTTGCCCCAGTTGGCCAAAGGGCTGGGCAGTTCGGTGAAAAACTTCAAAGAGGGGATGAAAGAAGGCGAGCAGACGTCGTCGACCACCGATCATCGGTCATAGCACCACGCGCGAATCGCCCATCCGGCGGGTGACGCGCTCGCGGTCCAGGTATTCCAACAGGGGATCGCGAACTTGCGGCTCACGCCGTATCGCTCCTTGAACGTGGCGACGTCAATGCGCGCGGCGCGCGCCTGCCGAACTCTTCAGCGCCGCGACTTCCGCTTTCAACCGCTTCAGCGCTTCGTCGTGAAACAGCATCGTATCGATGCGGACGAGGACTTTCTGCCGCTGCAGGAGCTTCAGCACGCGTTCGACGGTCGCGCTCGGCGCGCCCGTCTCCGCGGCGACCGCCGCGGCGTCGGGCGGCTTGAGACCGGCGTCTCGGAAACGCGCGCTCGATGGCCACGCGCGCTTCTCGTCGTCGGGCGACAGCGCCACCCGATGCGTGGCAGAGCGCCACGCGGTCGCGGCTGACAATCGTCCCGGCCGCCGCCAGATCGGTCAGCGCCCGCTCGAACACGTCCGCATGCCCGCGCGCGAAGACGCGCTCGCGCAGCTCTTCGCGCGGAACGCCTTCCGAGAGCGGCTCGCGACGATGATGGTCGCCGAGCGCCGCGAGCATCGCGCTCTTCAGCCGCTCGAACACCGCCGGCGTCACCAGCACGTCGCCGGCCCGGACGGCCGCGCCTGAACGAGTCAGCGCCTCGACACGCGCGTCGAGCGCCCGCGGATCGACGCCGACGCGCGACACCAGCGAGGACCATGGAAAGCCGGCAGCGCCCGCGTCCTCGATCATCACTGCGGCGGCCCGCTCGTCCGCCGTGCTGCGATCGGCCGCGGACGGATCGAATGCGAGCCGCGCCGCGCGCTCAGCGCGGCAGCGGTTCGAATTGCCCCGCGCGGCGGATGCGGATCCAGAATCACGCCGCCGGCGATGGTGAGTGCCGGCGAATAAGCGCGGAGGATGTAGCGATCGCCGCGCGCCGAGGACGCGCCGGCCGTTCGAGCCGGAGACGGACGAACGCGCGTGCGCCCGGCGCGATCGCCGGCAACCCGCCGGTCGCGTCGAGCGGACCGATCAGTGCGACGCGCCCGAGAATCTCGGCCGTCCCCTGGTGGAATCGAACACGCGCGCCGTGCTTCAGCGGTTTTGCGCCGTGCAGGACGTCGACCACGCGCATCGGCGAGCCGCGTTTCTTCCAGCGCCGCCGGCGTGACCAGCACCTGCCCTCTCTCGATCTCGTCCACCTCGATGCCGCCGAGATTCACCGCGGTGCGCTGGCCCGCGACCGCCTCGGACTGGGCAGCTGCCGTGGACCTGGACGCCTCGCACCTTCACGCGCCGATCGCCGGGCGCCACCGCCAACTCGGCGTCGGCCAGAACTCGCCCCGAGACGAGCGTGCCGGTGACGACGGTGCCGAAACCTTTCATCGAGAAGACGCGATCGATCGGCAGCCGCGTGACGCCTTCGACCGGCCGCCCGCTGACGCGCGCGCTGACGTCGACCAGCGCGCGGCGGAATTCGTCGAGGCCGTCGCCGGTCTTCGCGGAGAGCGGCACCATCGGCGCGCCGTCGAGGAACGAGCCGGCGGCGAGCTCGCGGACCTCGAGCCGCACCAGTTCCAGCGTGTCGGCGTCGACGAGATCGGACTTGGTGAGCGCCACGAGGCCGGCGGGCACGTGCAGCAGCCGGCAGATGTCGAAGTGCTCGCGAGTCTGCGGCATCACCGACTCGTCGGCGGCGACGACCAGCACGACGAGATCGATGCCGCCGACGCCGGCGAGCATGTTCTTCACGAAGCGCTCGTGGCCGGGCACGTCGACGAACGACACGTTGACGCCGTCGATCGTCGTGTGCGCGAAGCCGAGGTCGATGGTGATGCCGCGCGCTTTTTCTTCCTTCAGGCGATCCGGATCGGTGCCGGTGAGCGCGCGCACCAGGGCGCTCTTGCCGTGATCGATGTGGCCGGCGGTCCCGACGACAACCGATTTCATGCTCGCCCGCTACCGCCGTCCGCGCTTGCGCATCTGCCGCTCGGTTCGACCCGGGCGCTGCTTGCGCCGCTTGTCGCGCTTTGGCGCCGCCTTGCTGCGCCGCGGCCCGCGCTCGCCCTCGCGCACCCGCTCGAGAATCTCGACCAGTCCGAGATCCACCTGCCGCGTCTCCATGTTGACGCGGATCACCTGCACCTTCACCTTGTCGCCGAGGCGATAGACCTTGTGCGTGTTCTCGCCTCGCAGCAGGTGCGCGCCCTCGACGAAGCGGTAGTAGTCGTCGGCCATCGTCGAAACGTGGACGAGGCCTTCGACGAAGTGCTCGATCAGCTCGATGAACAGGCCAAACGCGGCGACACCGGTGACGTAGCCTTCGAATTCATCGCCGACCTTGTCGGCCATGAACTTCACTTTCTTCCATTGCACGCAGCTCGCGCTCGGCGTCGTCGGCGCGGCGCTCCATCTCCGACGTGTGGCGCGCGACCTCCGGCAGCTCCTCGGTCTGGTCCTCGCGCGCCTCCTCGGTCAGCGTGCCGTGGCGCGCCGCTCGCAGCGCGCGGTGGACGACGAGATCGGGATAGCGGCGGATCGGCGAGGTGAAGTGCGTGTAGCTCGGCGCCGCCAGGCCGAAGTGGCCCAGGTTCTCCGGCGCGTAGCGCGCCTTCTGCATCGTGCGCAGCATCAGGAAGGCGATCGGCTTCTCTTCGGGTTTTCCGTGCAGGCGCTCGATCAGCTTCTGGAAGTGCCGCGGCCGAAGCGCGTCGGCCGGCGCCGCCAGGCTGTAGCCGAAGCCCGAGATGAACTCCTCGAACTTGGCGACCTTGAGGATGTCCGGCTCTTCGTGAATGCGGTACAGCGCCGGCGCATTCTGCGCCTCGAGTACGACGCGACGGTCTCGTTCGCCAGCAGCATGAATTCTTCGATCAGCCGATGCGCGACGTTGCGCTCGAGGGCGATGATCGCCTCGACCCGTCCGGCCTCGTCCATGATCACTTCGGCTTCGTTGAGGTCGAAGTCGATCGAGCCGCGGCGGCGACGGGCATCGTTCAGGATCTGGAACAGCTCGCGCATCTGCTCGAACATCGGCACGAGCGGCGCGTATTGCTTCAACAGCTCCGGATCGCGGTCGGTCAGGATGCCGTTCACCGCGGTGTAGGTCATCCGCTCGTCGCTGTTGATCACGCCGTCGTGGAATTCGTGCCGGACAACCTGGCCGCGGCGATCCACTTCCATCATGCACGACTGCACGAGCCGATCGACGTGCGGGTTGAGGCTGCACAGCCCGGTCGCCAGCTCGGACGGAAACATGTGAACGGCGCGTTCGGGAAAGTAGACCGACGTGCCGCGCTCGTAGGCCTCGCGGTCGAGCGCGCTCCCCTCCTGGACGTAATGCGACACGTCGGCGATGTGCACGCCGAGCCAGAAGTTTCCGTTCGGCAGCTTCTCGATGGTGATCGCATCGTCGAAGTCGCGCGCGTGCTCGCCGTCGATGGTCACGGTCGCCACCGGACGGAAGTCCGTCCGGCCGCGGATGTCGCGCTCGGACACCGCGCCGCCGAGGCGAATCGCCTCGGTGACCGCTTCGTCGGAGTGCGCGTCGGGAATGCCGTAGCTTCCGGATGATGATTTCCGTGTCGACGCCCGGCGCATCGATGTCGCCGAGCACTTCGGTGACGTGTCCGATCGCACCGCGCGTCGCGGTCGGCCAGCGCGTCAGCTCGACGACGACCATCTCTCCGGGAGACGCGCCGCCTTCCTGCCCCGGAGGCACGAAGATGTCCATCATCACGCGTCGATCGAACGGCGCGACATAGCCCATGCCGTCGTCACCGCGGTCGTAGCGGCCGACGATCGAGGCGTTGGCGCGTTCGAGGATGCGGATGATCCGTCCTTCGGCGCGCCCGCCTTCCTTGATGCGCTCGATGCGGACGACGACGCGGTCGCCGTGCATCGCTTCGTTGAGGTGCGGGCCCGAAATGTAGATGTCACCGCCGGCGTCGAGCTGACGCTCGGGGGCGACGAAGCCGTAGCCGGCCGGATGCGCCTGCAGCCGGCCGACATACAAGTCCATCTTCTCGGGCAGGCCGAACCGGTGACCGCGAATCTGAGATGAGGTCGCCCGAGGCGACGAGGGTTCTTGACGTGCCGTTTGAACGAGGTGCGCTCGTCCTTCGGCACTTTGAGGGTTTGAAGAAGCTCCCGCATACCGGCGGGATGGTGCACGCGGTCACGCATGAGCGCGAGCACCTGATCGCGTGAAAAACATCGAATTTAGGCTAACAGAATTACTTGGAGGTCGCCGACATTGGTGCCGGTCGGACCGGTGTGAATGAGATCGCCCAGCGCGTCGAAAAACGCGTAGGCGTTGTTGTCGAGAAGGAACTGGCCGGGCGCGAGGCGCCGGCCGCGGCCGCGCGCGCCGTGGTCGTGTGATCGGCGATGGCGCCCGCCGCGGCGGTCGGACCGTCGATGCCGTCGGTGCCGGCGCTGGCCAGCATCGCCGGCATTCCTGCGCCGCGCGAGCAGACCCGCCGCGGCGAGCGCGAATTCCTGGTTCCGCCCGCCTTTTCCGTGGCCCACGACCTTGACTGTCGTCTCCCCGTCGCGACGATGCATGTCGGCCGCGGCGCGTCCGGCCGCATTCGCCAGCGCCGCGCGGGCGAGCGAGACCGCCGCCGTTCGCGCGTCGCCGACCACCGGCTCGTCGAGACGGAGGACGTGATAGCCGCGCGCCTCGGCGTCGGCGGCGGCGCCGTTCAGCGCGTCGCGGCGCGAGCCGATCAGCGTCGTCGTGCGCGCGCGCCAGCAGCGATCGCCGGGCGTCGGGCGTCTCGGCGATCCGGCCTGCGACGCCACGCTGAATCCGCTCGACGACCGCGCGTGGAAAGGCTTCTTCGCCGCCGAAGCGACGGAGCACATCGAGCGCATCGTGGAAGGTGCTGGCGTCTCCGACGGTCGGACCCGACGCGATGACGCTGGGTCGTCGCCGACGACGTCCGAGATCACCAGCGTCCGGCAGGCACCGCGCGGCGCGCGCCGCGAGTCGTCCGCCCTTGATTGCGGACAGATGCTTGCGCACCGTGTTCAGCGCGTAGATGTCGGCGCCGGCCTTGAGCAGGCGGTCCGTCGTCGCGCGCTTGTCGTCGAGCGTCAAGTCATCGGCCGGGACCGCCATCAGCGCCGGACGCGCCGCCCGACAACAGCACGAGCAACGTGTCGTCCTCGCCGACGGAGTCGGCGAGCGCCAGCGCCATGCGTCCCGCCTGCTCGCTCGCCACCGTGGGCACCGGGTGCCGCCGACAATCGCGTCGAACCCCTCCGACACCGCCGCCGGCTCCGGGCTGATCACCAGGCCGCGACGGACCCGAACGCGATCGGCAACCGCGTTTGCCATCGGCGCGGCGGCCTTCCCCGCCGCCAGGCACACCTGCCGCGCGCCGTCGATCGCCGCGGCGCCGAGCGCGCGATCGACAAGATCGTGCGCGTCGACCGCAGCGATGCCGGCCCGGACGATGGCCAGGAGATCGTGGCGAAGTTGCTCGTGCGAACGGGTCAGTGGGACTTTTTCGGATCGGACCAGGCTGACAAGCCGGTCACGACGTCGAATTGCTTGAGGAGGGAGCTGACTAATTGGGGAGCGTTGTCTTGCGTGGAGAGCTGTTCGAGTTGATTGATGATCTTGGTGAGCGCCGCTTCAACGTCGGTGATGGCGCTCTCTGAATAATAGGGTCGCTGCTGCTGCAGGCAGCGATGATGTTTGACGAATTCTTGCCGGTAAAACTCGATGATCGGGTGCGTCGCGCTGATCGGCCTCGAATCGCTGACGAATCGTGGCATGCCGGCCCTCGAGAATGTTTGTGGGATTGATCGACTCCCAGTGTAAATCCGATGAAAAACTGATGTCAAGATTGTGTCATTGTCGAGGTCACCGATTCCACGCCGCGACCAGCCCGCCCAGGCATCCCACCGCCATTCCGCCGACCACGACGAAAGAGGCAGAGCTCCCACGGCAGGAACCGGATCGATGAGAGATTGACTGCGGACGCCAGCGGGACCAGGTACGCGGCCACGCAGCGCGAAGAACGCCGCGGACAGCACGGCGAGGGCGAGCATCGCCCCGATGCCGCCCTGCAGCACGCCCTCCATCACGAACGGACCGCGGATGTATGCCTGCGGCGCGCCGACCAGTTGCATGATCTCGAGTTCGTCGCGACGCGCGTACAGCGCGAGCCGGACGACGTTGGCGACGGTCAACGCGGCGGCGATCGTCAGGATCGTGACCAGCCCGAGGCCGACGCCGCGGATGATCGTGATCGCCGACAGCACGCGCGTCAGCCACTGCCGATCGTAGCGGACGTCGGCGACTCCGGCCGTCTGCCGAAGCCGGGATCCGAGCTCGTCGACGGACGCCTGCGCCGACGGCGTGCTGTCGCAAGCCGCACTTCAAACGAGGCGGGCAGCGGGTTGTCGCCGAGCGTGTCGACGGCTGACGACGAGATCGGTGAACGTCTGCTTGAAGCGGTTGAGCGCCTCGGCCTTCGACGCATGCTCGTGCGATGCGACCAGGTCGCTCGGCGCCAGCAGCGACTCGATCGCGCGCCGCTCCTCCGCGGTGATCTCGTCCTTCAGGTACCGACATCTCGGCGGCGCTGCTCCACTCGGCGCCGAGCCGCTGCAGATTCGCCGTGACCAGCAGAAATCCGCCGAGCACGAACAGCGCCAGCGCAATCGTCAGCGTCGACAGCAGCCCCGACTCGCGGCCGCGCCACGGGCTCGCGCACCGCTTCGTCGAACGCGTAGCTGATCGCGCGCACATCCACGCCACCTCGACGATGCGGCCGTTTTCGAGCGTGATCGGCGCCGGCCGACCCGGCGGATCAACTCGCGATCGTGCGTGGCGACGACGACCGTCGTGCCGCGCGCGTTGATTTCGCGGAACAGGTTCATGATTTCGAGCGAGAGGTCGGGATCGAGGTTGCCGGTCGGCTCGTCAGCGAGCACAAGTTGCGGATCGTTCACCAGCGCGCGCGCAATCGCGATCCGCTGCTGCTCACCGCCCGACATCTCTTCCGGATAGGCATTCATCCGGTGCTGCAAGCCGACCCACTTCAGCACCTGAAACGTCTTGCGCTGCTGCGTCGCGAGCGGCAGGCCGAGCACGCGCATGACGAAGGCGACGTTCTGGAAGACGGTGAAGCGCGGGATGAGGCGGAAGTCCTGGAAGACGAAGCCGACGCTGCGCCGGTAGCGTCTGCACCTGAGCTGGGCGAAGCGTGTTGAGATCGCGGCCGAGCACTTTCAGGTCGCCCTCGCTCGGCACGTCCTCGCGCAGCAGCAGGCGCAGAAAGCGTCGACTTGCCGGCCCCGCTCGGGCCGGTCAGGAACATGAACTCGCCTTTGTCGATGGTGAGCGAGAGATCGCGCAGCGCGTAGACGCCGCGGCTGTAGAGCTTCGATAAGTGGAAGGCTTCGATCAAATCGCGAGGTGTGACTCAGATTGTCGCGACAATTGTGCCAAATTGTATCACGTCTCGAGCGCACGCCTGAGGAGCTCGTTGACGCGCTTCGGGTTCGCTTTGCCCGCCGTCGCCTTCATCACCTGACCGACCAGGAAGCCGAACGTCGTCGTCTTGCCGCCGCGGTACAGCGCGACCGGCATCGGCGTGCTGCGAGAGGACCCCGGCGATCAGGCCGACGATCTGCGATTCGTCGTCGATCTGCGTCAGCCCTTCGGCCGCGACAATCGCGTCGGCGGTGCTGGCCCGACGCGAACATCTTCTCGAAGACGTCCTTCGCGATCGAGCCGCTGATCGTCCCGTTGTCGACGAGCGCGATCAGGCCGGCGAGCCGGCTCGGGGTCAGCGGCGACGCCGTCGATGCCGCGGTCCGCCTCTTTCAGCTTCCGCGCGAGCTCGCCCATGATCCAGTTGCTCGCGAGCCTTCGCCGGCGCGCCCGCGCACGACGGCCGACTCGAAGTACTCGGCGAGCGCGCGCGACTGCGTCAGCTGGCGCGGCGTCAGCACTCCGGCAGCGCGTGCTGCTCGACGAAACGGCGGCGTCGCGCATCCGGCAGTTCGGGCATCGCCGCGCGAATGCGCGTCGATGCGCTCGGCGCTCGACGCACGACCGGCGGCAGATCCGGGCTCGGGAAAGTAGCGGTAGTCGTGCGCCTCTTCCTTGCTGCGCATCGACACCGTGCGGCCCGCGTCCGGATCCCACAGCCGCGTCTCCTGAACGACGCGGCCGCCGTCTTCGATCACGCGTCGATCTGCCGCGCGATCTCGTGCTCGAGCGCCTTCTGCAGGAAGCGGAACGAGTTGAGGTTCTTGACCTCCGCCTTCGTGCCGAGCGTCTGCGTGCCGGCCGGCCGGACCGAGACGTTGGCGTCGCAGCGGAGACTGCCCTCTTCCATGTTGCCGTCGTTGACGCCGAGCCACACCAGGACGGTCGCGCAGGCGGCTGAAGAACTCGGCCGCAGCCGACGCCGACCGCAGATCCGGCTCGCGTCACGATCTCGATCAGCGGCACGCCGCTGCGGTTGTAGTCGACATACGTCTTGCGATCGGAGTCGGCGAAACCCTTCGTGCAGCGACTTGCCCGCGTCTTCCTCGAGTGTGGACGCGCGATGATGCCGACGCCGTCCATCTCGCCCATCGGTGGCGAGCGGCTGCTCGTACTGCGAAATCTGGTAGCCCTTGGGCAGGTCCGGGTAGAAGTAGTTCTTGCGCGCGAAGATCGATCGCTCGTGGATGGTGCAGCCGAGCGCCAGCGCGGCGCGGATCGCGTCGTCCACGGCGGCGCGGTTCAGCACCGGCAGCGCGCCCGGCAGGCCGAGGCACACCGGACAGACGTGGGTGTTCGGGCGGCGCGCCGAACGCCGCGCTGCAGCCGCAGAAGATTTTCGACGCGGTCAGCAGGTGCGCGTGGATCTCAAGACCGATGACGGGCTCGAACTGCATAGCGGCAATTGGCAAGTTGGTTAGTTGGTAAATTGGTCAGTCTGAGGTTGAAACGATCCGACAACTTTACCAACTTACCAATTGCCCAATTGACCAACTAGACGTTGGGCCCCGCGGCGAGCACCTCGGCGCTGACGCCTCCTCGAACGCCTTGAAGTTCTCGACGAACATCGCGCGCGAGCTTGGCGGCCTGCTGATCGTAGTCCGCGCCGTTCGCCCAGGTATTGCGCGGCCTGAGCACCTCGGACGGCGATCGCCCGGACAGCTCGTCGGGATGTCGAGATTGAAGATCGTGGTCGCGCTCGTAGGCGACCGCGTCGAGTCGCGCCGGACAGCGCGGCGCGGATCATCGCTCGCGTGTAGCGCGATCTTCATCCGCGTGCCGACGCCGTACGGTCCGCCGGTCCACCCGGTGTTGACCAGCCAGACGCGGCCTGCGATGCTGCGCGATCCGCTCGCCGAGCATCGTGCGCGTAGCGGCTCGGCGCGCAGCGGCAGGAACGGCGCGCCGAAGCAGGTGCTGAACGTCGCCTTCGGCTCGGTGACGCCCTTCTCGGTGCCGGCGACCTTGGCGGTGTAGCCGGACAGGAAGTGATACATCGCGCGCTTCCGGCGTGAGCCGCGAGATCGGCGGCAGCACGCCGAACGCGTCGGCGGTGAGCATGACGACGTTCTGCGGATGACCGCCCTGGCCCGACGGCACCGCGTTGTCGATGAAGTGAATCGGATACGCGGCGCGCGTGTTCTCGGTCAGCCGGTCGTCGTCCAGGTTCAGCTGCGCGCGTCTCCGGATCGACGACGACGTTCTCGAGCACGGTGCCGAAGCGCCGCGTCGTCGCGTAGATCTGCGGGCTCGGCCTCGGCCGAGAGCCGGATCGTCTTCGCGTAGCAGCCGCCTTCGAAGTTGAACACGCCGCGATCGCTCCAGCCGTGCTCGTCGTCGCCGATCAGCATCCGTTCGGGATCGCTCGACAGCGTGGTCTTGCCGGTGCCCGACAGGCCGAAGAAGAGCGCCGATGTCGCCCGCCGGCGCCGATGTTGGCCGAGCAGTGCATCGACAGGACGTTCTGCAGCGGCAGCAGGTAGTTCAGGATCGATGAAGATCGACTTCTTCATCTCGCCGGCGTAGCTGCGTGCCGCCGACGAGCACGAGCTTCTTCGCGAAGTTCACCGCGATCACGACGTCGGAGTTGGTGCCGTGGCGCTTGGGATCGGCCTTGAAGCTCGGCGAGTCGATGACGGTGAACTGCGGGCACGTGCGGCGACGACGCGCCGGTGTCGTCGATGAACATGTTGCGGACGAACAGGCTGTGCCACGCGAACTCGGTGATGATCGCGCACCGGCAGCCGGTAGCTCGGATCGGCGCCGGCGTAAGCAGTCGTGGACGAACAGCTCTTTGCCGGTCAGCGAGGCGCATGCAACTCCCGATGCAGGACGTCGAAGTGCGCCGGCTCCATCGGCCGGTTGACCTTGCCCCACGCGATCTCGCGCTTCGCTCGACGGTTCGCGGACGATGAACTTGTCGTTCGGCGAGCGGCCGGTGTGCTGTCCGGTTCGGCACGCCAGCGGGCCTTCGGCGGCGATCACGGCCTCGTCACGCCGGACCGCTTCCTCATAGAGCGCGGCCGTGGCGAGGTTCCATCGAACACGGTCCGTCTGGATTCCCTCACGGTCGAGGCCCGGCCTCGCTCCACCTCAGTGCTCATCGTTTTCTCCTAACGGTCTCCAGCGCTCCAGAGCCGTCGTGCGCATCGCGCCACGCGGCAACTGCTTAACATGCGACGGTCCAGCAACATACGCCAAATTACAGTAAACTGTAAACACTAGTCCGCACGCATCGTAATCCCCTATGAGTGATGTTCACACGCGCCGCGACACCGCGACGATCGACTTCGAGACTGCCCCGCCGCCGGGCGGCGGGCGGATGCGACGGTCCGCCGCCGGCGCACGTCTCCGAGGACACGCGGGTCGCCGTCGAGATCCGAACACTCGTCGAGCACGGCGACATGGACGAGGCGCGCGAGCGCTTCGGCGAGCTCGTCACGTTCCATCAGCGCCGCGCGTCGCGGATCGCGTATCAGTATCTTCGCGATGCCGCCGAAGCCGACGAAGCCGTCCAGGACGCGTTCGTCAAGGTCTTCTCGCACATTACGTCCTATCGCGAGGCCTGGCCCTTCGAGGTCTGGTTCACGCGCATTCTCATCAACGGCTGTCTGGATCGGCGCAAGGCCCGCGCCCGCCGCGATCGCTGGTTCGTCGGCAGCGATGTCATCGAGCGCGGACGAGGCGCGCGGCCGGCAGCCGGGCGGCCACCGGATCCCGAGCACCGCGCTGCTGTCGCGCGAGCGCCGCGCCAGGCTCACCGGCGGCCATCGACCGGCTGGACGGCCGGCAGCGGACGGTCTTCATGCTGTGCCACTACGGCGACTGCACGCCGCGCGAGGTCAGCGCCATGACGGGCTTGAACGAATCCACCGTCCGCGTCCATCTGTTCCGCGCCGCGCGCAAGCTGCGCGGCGCTGCTCGGAGGACAAGCCGTGATCACGCCGCGCTCGCGCCACCTCCAGGACGAGCGGCTCTTCGAGTGCTACCTGGCCGAGCGCGCGCCGGCGAGCCGCATCGATCCGCCGGTCGCCGAGCACCTCGCCGACTGCGCAGCGCTGCGGCGCGCGCTACGCCGAGCTCGCGCGCGTTCATGGACGTCGCTGCGCCGACGACGGCGACGCCGAGGCCGACGCCGGTCTTCACGCCCGAGCCGGCTGCGCGCCCAGCAGCAGCAGATCGCCCGCCGCGTCGAGCAGGTCGGCCGCGCCGCCGCGCGTCATCAGCTTTCCCGGCCAGATCGTCCGCCGCACCATCACGGCGTCGGCGGGCGCGGACGGCGCCGCGCTGGATCGCGGCGGCCGCGGCCGCCGGCATCTTCGTCGGCGTCGGCGCTCGGCGCGTCGTGTCCAGCTCGAGCCCGCTGATGCAGTCGGCACGCGCAGCAGCACTGGCGAAGCGGCGCCGACCGCGGCGCGGCTGACGCCGGTCGCCGACGCGCGGCAGCGGTCCGGCCGGACGTCGCCGACGACGATGCGTTTCTGTCGGACCTCGAGATCGCGCTCGAGCGGCCGCACACGCGCGAGCTGCGTGGCCTTCGATGCGCTCACGCCGCACGTGCGCGAAATCGGATCGACGGTAGATCAGGCCGCCGATCGTTGCCGTCACTCATCTTCCGCAAAGGCCTCGACCTCAAGCATGCCGTCGCCGGCATGCTCGCCGACAACTATCACAGCGACCATCGTCGAGCGGATCAAGGCCGACGACTTCACGCTACCGCGCCGGGCGTCTCACGCGTCCACCTCGCGCGCGAGTTCGGCTTCTGCTACGGCGTGGACCGCGCGGTCGACTACGCGCTATCAGACGCGCGAGCGCTTTCCCGATCGCCGACGTCTTCCTCACCGGCGAGATCATCCACAACCCGCACGTCAACGAGAAGCTGCGCGCGATGGGCGATCCGGTTCCTGAGCGACGACGCCGAGCGCGATCGATCGCGCTCGGCGCCGGACGACGTCGTCATCCTGCCGGCGTTCGGCGTCACCGTCGGCGATGCTGCAGCAGCTCGACCGCCGCGGCTGCACGCTCGATCGACACGACCTGCGGCTCGGTGCTCAACGTCTGGAAGAACGTGCGCCGCTACGCCGAGGGCGGCTACACGTCGATCATCCACGGCAAGGTCTGGCACGAGGAGACGCAGGCGACCGCGTCGCAGGCCGTGCAGTACGGCGGCCAGTACCTCGTCGTCTTCGACCGCGCGGAGACCGATCGGTCGTGCGACTACATCCGCCGCGGCGGCGACCGCGACGGCGTTCCTCGAAGCAGTTCGCCAACGCCGTCTCGCCCGGCTTCGACCCCGACCGCGACCTCGCAGCGCATCGGTCTCGCCAACCAGACGACGATGCTGATGTCCGAGTCGCTCGAGATCGGCGAGATGATCCGGCACGGCGATGCTCGACCGCTACGGCGGCGCCGACGCTCGCCGCGCACTATCAGGCGTTCGACACGATCTGCAGCGCCACGCAGGATCGGCAGGACGCCGTCGTCGCGCTGCTGCGCGACAGAGCCGGTCGACCTCGATGATCGTCATCGGCGGCTACAACAGCAGCAACACCGCGAACCTCGCGCGCATCTGCGCCGCGTCGCGGCCGACGTTCCACATCGCGGATCCCGGACTGCCTGCGTGTCGGCCGGGAGATCCGGCATCGCCCGGTCGGGTCGAAAGCCGAGGTGACGGCCGACCGGCTGGCTGCCGCCGGACGGGCCGGTGCGCGATCGGCCTGACCTCGGGCGCGTCGACGCCAGACAACCTCGTCGGCGCGACCATCGCAAAACTCGCCGGGTTCTGCAGTCAGCGACGCTGGCTGTCGGGCGCGAGCATGAGGCGGATGCGCTGTCCGCTGTGGCTCTTCAGCCAGCGCTGCAGCCCGCTGCCCTGCTTCACGACCACCATCGCATCGCCACCGACCGCAAAGTAGCCTTCGTCGGCCTCCTGATCGGTGGAATTGACGAAGCCGGCCACTTCCATCTGGTCCCCGCGCGCGATCAGCCGACCCAGACCGAAGAGCAGAAGCGCCAGCGTCAACCACGCGGGAAACATCGGCCGCATAAGCAGCGGCCCTCCTCGCTATGACGTAAAAAGATGTCTCTAGCGAAATGGTCGGCGGAGGCCTGTCGTAATCCCTCAAGTAACAGTTTTTTCAGAGGTTTACGCATGAGGCCAACGTGGCGTCCGGGATGGGTTGCCATCCTGTTTCTCACTGGCGCTGGCGGCCGGGGTTCACGGACAATCGTTCGGATTCCCCTGGTGGCGGGATCGCGCAGTTTCAGCGCGATCTCGCGCTCACCGCGGACCAGACGGCACGGATTGAAAACGTCTTCCAGCCCACGATCACGCAGCTTCGCGCCAAAAAACCGAGTTGGATCAGCAGGAAGAAGAGTTGTCGCGGCTGATTGCCGCCAACGCCGACGAGGCGGTGGTCGTCAAGCAGGTCGACAAGGTTGAAGAGCTCCGGGCCCACTTGAACAAGATGCGGACGTTGATGCTGCTGCACATGCGGCAGGTGCTGCACGCCCGAGCAGCGCGTCAAAACTGAACAAGCTCCACGACCAGTGGGAAAAGGATCACCAGCGTCCCTCGCGGGACAACGACAAGCAAGGGAGAGGCAGGCAATGAGACGGAATCGTACGATTGTGATGTTCGCCGCGGCGCTCGCATGCGCGGGCCTGGCGGTCAACGCGACGCGCGCCAGCAGATCATCGGAGGCGCGCATTCACGAGCTGATCAAACAGGCGGCGCAGAAGGTCGCGCAGGGCGATGGTGGTGTCGACCCGAAACAGCGCGGTCGCCGCGACCGCCGGCCAGAATCGGCCGGTCGTCGAGATGTCGCTCGACGAGGCGGTGAAGTTCGCGCTCGATCGCAACCTGGACATCGCCGGTGCAGCGCTTGAACCCGCAGATCAACGACATCGCGTATGCGAGCATCCAGTCGATCTACCACCCGGCGCTGACGTCCTCTCGTCAGCCAGGCGTCGACCGCCGGCCTGCCGACGAGCCAGTGTGCAGGTATCGGCAGGTGGTGCCGGCACAGAAACCTCGCAGTTGCAGTACAACGGCGGCATCGCCCAAAGCGTGCCGTGGGGCGGCGGCGCGTTCCAAGTAGCGTTGAACAATCAGCCGCGGCACGACCACCAGCAACAACGCGCTCTTCAATCCGGCGTTCCAGTCGAACTGGAGCGGCATCTACACGCAGCCGCTGCTCCGGAACTTCCGCATCGACTCCGACGCGGCAGCAGCTGCAGGTCACCAAGATCAACGGCGACATCTCGGACGTGCAGCTTCGCGCGACGATCACCAACACGCTGTCGAACGTCCGCAACGCCTATTGGGACTACGTCTTCGCGGTGCAGGCCGTCGAAGTCGCGCAGCAGTCGCTCGACCTCGCGACCAAGCTGGTGCAGGACAACCAGACGCGCGTCGAGGTCGGCACGATGGCGCCGATCGACGTCGTCCAGGCGCAGTCGCGAGCAGGCGACGCGGCGCCAGAACCTCGTCACCGCGCAGTCGGCGCGAGCGGACGACCGAGCTCGCGCTGAAGCGGCTGATCGTCGCCGGCACCAGCGATCGCGAACTGGAACGCGGCAGCTCGATCCGATCGACCGGCCGGACTTCCGGCCCGAGCCGATCGACATCGAGGCGGCGGTCCGCCGCGCGCTCAGCGAGCGCACCGACCTCGGCGATCGCGCAAGAAGACCATCGCAGGCCAACGACGTCACCCTGAAGTTCCTGCATGGACCAGACTGCGGCCGCAGGTCGATCTGCAGACGCACCTACGGCCTCGCGGGCATCGGCGGACCGTAGCTGGCACGCGACCTGACGCAGCTGGGCAGTCCGGTCACCATCCAGGCGATTCCGGCGGCATCAACGACGCGTTCGGCTCGCTCTTCCGCAGTGCAACGTATCCCGACGCTGGACGGTCGCGCTGAACGTGACGCTATCCGCTCGGCGTCAGCTCGCAGGAAGCGTCGGTGGCGCGCGCGCGCGTGCAGCTGAACCAGGTGCAGGCGCAGATGAAGCAGATCGAGCTGCAGGTCGCCACCGACGTCACCAACGCGGCGATCACCGTGCAGAACAGCGGCGAGGCGCGTGCAGGCGGCGCAGGCGGCGCGTGAGTTCGCCGCAGAAGAAGCTCGAGGCCGAGCAGAGCAAGTTCGAAGTCGGCATGTCGACGAACTACTTCGTCGTGCAGGCGCAGCGCGACCTGCACGACGCGCAGAACACCGAGCTGCGGCGATCCTGAACTACCGCAAGTCGCTCGTCGAGCTCGAGCGCCTGCAGCAGACGACGCTGCAGAACCTGCAACGTCACCGTCCTCAACGCCGGCGGCGGCGCCGGCAACGCGCGCCGCGACGAGCGTCAATACCAACTCGCGCCGGCGGCGGAGGTGGCGGCGGGCAGTAACAGGCAGCGGTCAACATCATGAAGCGAGCATTCGTCGTCGTCGTCATCGTCGCGGGCATCGGCGCCGGCGTGCTACTACATGCGCCGCAGTACCGCCGAAGCCGAGTCGAATACGCGCGGCGGCGACGCCAGGCGCAGCGCGCCGCGGCGGCGGTGGCGGCGGCGGATTCGGCGGCGGTGGGTTCGGCGGCGGTTTCGGCGGACCCCGGCCCCGATGAGCGTCGAGCTCGGCGCGGTGAAGCGCGCCGACATGGCCGAGCACATGACCGTCGTCGGCAACCTCATCGGCGCAGGCCACCGTCGAGGCAGTGCCCAAGGTTGCCGGCCGTCTCGAAGAGCATCAGCGTCCGCCTGGGCGATCGCGTGCGCGCGCGGCCAGACGCTGGCGAAGATCGAAGACCGCGAGCTGCTCGAGCAGGTCGCGCCAGGCGCAGGCGTCGTTCGAGGTGTCGGCGGCGACGATCCGTCAGCGCGAGGCCGACCTCCGGTCTCGCGCAGACCAACCTCGATCGCTCGAAGAACCTGTTCGATCGGCAGCTGATTCCGAAGCAGACGTTCGACGATGCCGACGCGCGGTATCAGGCCGTCAGCGGCGCAGGTCGATCTGGCAAAGGCGCAGCACGCGCAGTCGCAGGCGCGGCTCGACGAGCTGAAGATCAACCTCGCGAATACGATCATCACCTCGCCGGTCAACGGCTTCATCGGCAAGCGAACGCTCGATCCCGGCGCCTGGGTGACGCCGAACTCGCGCGTTGCATCGTCCGTGGTCGACATCAGTCAGGTGCGCCTGGTCGCGAACATCATCGAAAAGGATCTGCGCCGCATTTCGGCCGGCCAGCGGGCCGACGTCGAGGTCGACGCGTTTCCGGACGAGACGTTCAGAGGTCGAATCGCGCGCATCTCGCCGGTGCTCGATCCGGCGACGCGGACCGCGCAAATCGAAGTCGAGATCGAGAACTCGCAGTTCCGGCTGAAGCCCGGCATGTATGCGCGCGTGAATTTCACGGTCGAGCAACGAAGCAACACGCTCGTCGTTCCCGCGAACGCGCTGGTCGACGTCCAGGGCAAGCCGCGGCGTCTTTCAGCCGAGTGGCGCGGCGAACGACGTCGCCAAGTTCAAGCCGTGTGAAAGTCGGTCTGGCCGACGACACGCAGGTGGAAATCTCCGAAGGGCTGTCGGAAGGCGAGCGGATCGTGACCACCGGCGCGGCGCGCACTGAAAGAGGGCGACAAGATCGTCCTGCCGGGACAGCGCCAGGGCGGCGAGCGCACCGGCGCGGGACCAGCGCGGGGCGGCAGACAAGGCGGCAGTCGTGGGCGATCAGGACAGTCCTGATGGTCGTTGGTCGTTGGTCGTTGGTCGTGGCGTGCCGCGTCGTGGTCGCAGTGGTTGGTCGTTAGTCGCTGGGAGACGCGCATGAGCATCCCTCGCTTCGCCATCGAGCGCCCGATCATGATGACGATGATCAGCGCCATCGTCATTCTGCTCGGGGTGATCTCGCTCACCCGACTGCCGGTGGACCTGCTGCCCGATATCGCAGCAGCCGACGATCACGGTGCGGGTGAACTACCCGGGCGTCGGCCCGCTGGAGATGGAGGAGCTCATCACTCGGCCGCTCGAGCAGGCAGCTGAGCGCGGTGGCCGGGCCTCGAGCAGATCAACTCCACCGTCGTCGGAAGGCAACAGCCAGCGTCCGGCTGAACTTCGCCTGGGGCACCGACCTCAACGAAGCGATGAACGACATGCGGACGCGGCATCGACCGCGTGCGCGCGCCGGCTGCCCGAGGACGCCGATCCGCCGACGCATCTTCAAGTTCGACTCCGAACTCGCATGCCGATCATGGGCATCGGCTCGAGGGCGACAACTACGACCGCGTCACGCTGCGCGAGCTCGCCGAGAACACGCTGTCGCCGCGGCTCGAGCGCGTGCCCGGCGTGGCGGCGGTGACCGTCAACGGCGGCCTGCGCCGGCAGATCCACGTCGAGCTGTCGAAGGAGAAGATCACGCGCGCTCGACCTCTCGGTCGATCGCGTCGTCAACGTGCTGCAGACCGAGAACCAGAACATCCCGCTCGGCGAGGTCTATCGGGGCGACATGACCTATCTGCTCCGCAGCCAGGGCCAGTTCCAGACCTCGATCAGATCCGCGACCTCGTCGTTGCTGACCAAGAGCGGGCGTCCCGGTCTACCTGCGCGACATCGCCGAGGTGAAGGACACCACCGAGGACATCCGCTCGGTGCATGCGCATCAACGGACGCGCCGGGCGTCCGCATGCAGGTCACCGAAGCAGTCCGGGCACGAACACCGTGCAGATCGCCGAGGCGCGTGCGCGCGGAGATCGCACGCATCAACCGCGAAGTGCCGGGCGTCAAGCTGACGATGCTCGACGACAGCGCGAAGTTCATCGAGCGCTCGATCAACGCCGTGCAGGAGCACGTGATGCTCGGCTCGGTCCTGGTCGATCGTCGTCATCTTCCTGTTCCTGCGCAACTTCCGCTCGACGCTCATCGTCTGCACGTCGATTCCGATCTCGGTCGTCGGCACGTTCGCGCCTGCTCTACTTCGGCGGCTGCACGCTCAACACGATGACGTTCGGCGGCCTGGCGCTCGGCGTCGGCATGATCGTCGACGCGGCGATCGTCGTGCTCGAGAACTCGTTCCGGCACATGGAGCATCACGGCAAGGACCGGATGACGGCGTCGATCGACGGCAGCGAGGAAGTCTGGTCGGCGATTCTGGCGTCGATCCTCACGCACATCGCCGTGTTCGTGCCGCTGCTGTTCCTCACCGGCGTCTCGAGCATCATGTTCAGGCAGCTCTCGGTCGTCGTCGTCGTTCTCGCTGCTGATGTCGCTGTTCGTCGCGGTCACGCTGGTGCCGGTGCTGTGCTCGCGGCTGCTGCGTGCTGCCGCCGCCCGGCGACCAGCGCAAGCGGCGTCGGCGGATGGCTCTACACGCTCGAGCGAGCGCGTGCTCGAACGGCGATGGACGAGGGCTACCGCCGGCTGATCCATCTGGCGCTGGCACACCGCGCCGACCGTGATCGGCTCGAGCATCGCCTCGGTCGATCGCGGCGCGTGCTCATCCTGCCGACGATTCCGACCGAGTTCAGCGACGCAGGCCGACGAAGGCCAGGTGCACGTGAACGTCGAGCTGCCGATCGGCACGCGCGTCGAGCGCGACCGACGCGGTGCTGCAGCGGCTCGAGGCAGATGATCGCCGAGCTCGTGCCCGGAAGCGACCGACGATCATCGCGCAGCGCGGCGGCGGCGGCGGCGGCGGCGGCGGCCTGGCGGCGGCGGCGGTCACCGCGGCAACATCAACGTCATGCTGACGCCGAAGGACGAGCGGAAGCGATCGAGCGAACAGATCGCGATGCGAGCTGCGCCGCCAGCTGTCGGGCATTGCCCGGCGTCGTCATCCGCGCCAACGCCGTCGGGCGGCAACCAGCAGCTGAACCGCTTCCTGTCCGGCGGCGAGCAACGACGGCGGCCGGCTCGCGCTCGAGATCCGCGGCGAGGATCTCGCCGACGGCGCGGCGGCTCGCGCAGGACGCCAAGGACGCTGATGGACGACACGCCGGGCATCGCCGACGCGCGCCTCGGCCGCGACGAAGGCCGGCCCGAGCTGGCGGTGCGCGTCGATCGCGCCGAAGGCGGCGCTGCTCGGCCTCACGGTGACCGGCGTCGCCAACACCGATCCGCACCAACGTCGCCGGCACGCAGGCCGCGCATGTTCCGCGAGCACGGCAACGAGTACCCGATCGTCGTCCGGCTGCGCGAGGATCGAGCGCCAGCAGGTGACCGACGTCGACGACGTGCTGCGTCAGCACGGCCGCGGGCAGGTGCTGCCGGCGAAGAACCTGATGACCGTCGAGCAACGAGACCGGCCCGGTGCAGATCGAGCGCAAGAACCAGCAGCGCATCGTCACGGTCAGCGCCGAGCCCGAAGCGCACGCTGAGCGACGCGGTGCAGGCCGTCAAGGCGCGGCTGCCGCAGCTCGGCGTCCCGCAGGACTTCAGCGTCGGGTTCGGCGCCGAGGTCGAGGAGCAGGCGAGGCGTTCAATCAGCTGCGGCATGGTGCTGATCCTCGCGCTCGTGCTCGTCTACGCCGTGATGGCGTCGCAGTACGAGTCGCTGCGCGATCCGTTCATCATCATGTTCTCGGTGCCGACGGCGGCGATCGGCGTCGTGCTGGCGCTCAAGCTGACCGGCACGTCGTTCAGCATGCAGGCCTACATCGGCATCATCATGCTGGCCGGCATCGTCGTCAGCAACGGCATCCTGCTGGTCGACTACACCAACGTGCTGCGGCGCCGCGACGGCCTGCCGCTGCGCGAGGCCGTCGAAGTCGGCCGGCCGCACGCGGCTGCGCCCGATTCTGATGACGTCGATCGCCACGGCGCTCGGCCTGGTGCCGATGTCGCTCGGCATCGGCGAAGGCAGCGAGCTGCAGGTGCCGCTCGCGCGCGTCGTCATCGGCGGCTTGACGACGTCGCTGCTGATCACGCTGGTGCTGGTGCCGACGGTCTACACGCTCTTCGAAGAGGGATGGAAGGGCCTGCGGCACGCCAAGGTGCCCGACGCGCCGGCGCATTGAGTTGACTGAGCGGATAGTCGCAGCGACATGAAGAGAGTCATCACCATTCTGTTGATCATCGCGGCCATCGGGGCCGGCGTCGGGGCGCATTTACGTCCGCCGCGGCGGCGCCGAGATTCAGGTCAACACGGCGCCGATCACGCGCGGCGACATCGTCGACACGGTCGGCGCGACCGGGACGCTGCAGGCGGTGACGACCGTGCAGGTCGGCAGCCAGGTGTCGGGCAACATCTCGTGGCTCGGCGCCGACTTCAACACGATCGTCAAGAAGGGTCAGGTCATCGCGAGGCTCGATCCGTCGCTGTTCGACGCGCAACTGCAGCAGACGACGGCGAACCTGAATCAGGCGCGCGCGAACCTGACCAAGGCGCAGAGCGATCTCGAACGCACGAAGGTCGCAGCTCATCGACGCGCAGCAGAAGCTACTACGCGTGCGAAGGAGCTGGCGGCGAAGAGCCTGCTGCCGCAGAGCGACCTCGACGCGGCCAAGATCGCCGTCGACACCGCGCAGGCGATGCTGCGCGTCGCAGCAGGCGACCGGTCGCGCAGGCCCAGGCCGCGGTGCAGCCAGTCGCAGGCGTCGGTCAATCAGAGCCAGGTGAACCTCGATCACACGATCATCGCCGCGCCGATCGACGGCATCGTCATCGCAGCGCAGCGTCGACGTCGGCCAGACGGTCGCGCGCGAGCATGCAGGCGCCGACGCTGTTCATCATCGCCGCCGACCTGACGAAGATGCAGGTCAACGCGAACATCGACGAGGTCGGACGTCGGCCGCATCCGTCCGGCGCAGCACGTGACCTTCCGCGTCGACGCCTATCCGACCGAAACGTTCGACGGCACGGTCGCGCAGATGCGGCTGCAGCCGGTCGTCGTGCAGAACGTCACGACCTACGGCACGGTCATCGACGTGCCGAACCCGCAGCTCAAGCTGAAGCCGGGCATGACCGCGAACGTGAAGGTCGAGATCGCGCAAGCGCAGCGACGCGCTGCGCATGCCGAACGGCGGCGCTGCGGTTCCGGCCGACGACCGGACGTGTTCGCCGCGCTCAACCAGGCAAGTGCCGCCCGAGGCGCAGGGCGGCGGCGGACGCGGCGGCCGTGGCGGCGCGGCGGACGCGGCGGTGCGGCGCAGGGGCAGCGGGATGCCGTCGGCGGCGCCGCTCGGCAGCGTCGCCTGCGCCGTCGGCGACGACCGCCGGAACGCGGCGATCCGACGTCCCGCGCCGTCGGCCGCCGGTCGTCAGCGCCGGTGGCGCCGCGCGACGTCGATCCGGGCGGCCGGGCGACGAGCGGCGCGACCAGTGGCAGGTCGGCGGCGGTCGACGGCCAGGGCGGCGCCGGGTCGGCCAGGCGGCAGGCGGCGGCCGGCGATTCGATCCCGCGCGGATGATGGAGCGCTTCAAGGGCATGTCGCCCGACGAGCAGCAGCAGTTCATCGCGCGGATGAAGGATCGCGGCCAGCGATACGAGCGCGTTCGAACAGGCATGATGGCCGCGGCGGCGAAAGCGCGCGAAGCCAGCCGCCGACGCGCGGAAGAGGCAGGCGCCGCACCGCAGTCGGCGCAGACGATCGACGCGTTGTTCGCGCACCGCTGCCGAGTCGTCGAATCGCGAGGCCGCGCGTGGCTGTATCATGAATCACGAGCTGAAGCCGGTGAACCTGCGGCTCGGGCATCTCGCGACGGCACCAACACGGGCTGTCTCAGCGGCGAGCTGCAGCAGAGCATGGAAGTCGTCACCGGCGTCACCGGTCTCGGCATCGACGCGCGACGCTGCCGGCGCCAGGGCAACCAGGCAATCCGCTGATGCCCGGCCGCGGCGGACCGGCGGCGGCGGACCGGGTGGCCGTGGACGGGCGGCGGCCGATAACCGCGCCCTGGCGATGTCGAACGGTCATCTCGGCGTCAGGAACCTCGTCAAGACCTACGTCGTCGGCGAGGTCGCAGGTGCAAGCGCTGCGCGGCGTCAACCTCGAAGTGCCGCGCGGCGAGTTTCTCGCGGTCACCGGACCGTCGGGCTCCGGCAAGTCGACGTTCATGCACATCGTCGGCTGCCTCGATCGGCCGACGTCGGGCCAGTATTTGCTCGACGGCCAGGACGTCTCGACGATGTCGAAGGACGAGCTCGCCGGCGGTGCGCAACAAGAAGATCGGATTCGTGTTCCAGGGATTCAACCTGCTGTCGCGGACGACTCGGCGCTCGACAACGTCGAGCTGCCGCTGCTCTACGGCGGCGCGACGCATGAAGACCGCCGAGCGGCACCGGCGCGCCGATGGAGATGCTCGACCGCCGTCGGCCTCGGCAATCGCACCGACCACCATCCGAATCAGCTGTCGGGCGGCCAGCAGCAGCGCGTCGCGATCGCGCGCGCGCTGATCAACAACCCGTCGATCCTGCTGGCCGACGAGCCGACCGGCAACCTCGACACGCAGGACCAGCATCGAAGTGATGGGCATCTTCCAGCGCCTGAACCAGCGAGCGCGGCATCACGGTGGTGCTGATCACGCACGAAGCGGACATCGCCGAGTACGGCACGCGCATCGTGTCGTTCCGCGACGGCCTGGTGGTCGCGCGATCGCGCGGTCGACGCAGCCGGCGCGACGGCCGCACGGACGAGCTCGCCGACGCTCGCGGCCGACCGGTCGAGGCCGAGGTCCAGGTAGCAGAGAACGCCATGTCGCTCCTGATGATTCTTCGCGATCGCGTTCAAGGCGCTCAGCCGCAACAAGATGCGCACCGCGCTGACCATGCTCGGCATGATCATCGGCGTGGCCGCGGTGATCACGATGGTCGCGCTCGGCACCGGCGCGCAGTCGTCGATCGAGGCGCAGATCCAGTCGGCCGGCACCAACATGATCATGGTGAGCGCCGGCAACTTCTCAGCAGGGCGGCGTGCGCATGGGCCAGGGCAACGCCAGCACGCTGACGCCGGACGACGCGCAGGCGATCGCGCAGCTGCCGGGCGTGCAGTACGTCGCGGCCGGCAGTCGAACACGCGCGGCCAGATCGTCGCCGGCAACCATGAACTGGGACACGCAGGTGCAGGGCACCGACGTCGATCTGCCGCTGATTCGATCGTGGCCGACCAGCGACGGCGCGTTCTTCACGCCGCAGGACGTCGACGACCGCGTCGAAGGTCGCCGTGCTCGGCAGCGGTCGTGCGCGATCAGCTGTTCGGCGCCGACGTCGATCCGGTCGGCCAGGTGATCCGCATCTAGCAACCAGCCGTTCACCGTCGTCGGCGTGATGGCGAGCAAGGGCCAGTCGGGCATGGGCCAGGACCAGGACGACGTGGTCTTCGTGCCCTACACGACGGTGATGAAGAAGCTGCGCGGCATCACCTATCATCCAGCAGCGTGACGGTGTCGGCCGCGTCGGCCGGCGAGACCACGCCGAGTCGCCGACAGCATCGCGACGCTGCTGCGCGTGCGGCACAAGATCCAGCCGAGGCGATCCCGACGACTTCATGGTGCGGACGATGGAGGAAATGGCCAGCGTCCGCAAGGAAGCGACGCAGACGATGACGGCGCTGCTCGCCAGCATCGCCGGCGTGTCGCTGCTGGTCGGCGGCATCGGCATCATGAACATCATGCTGGTGCTCGGTGACCGAGCGGACGCGCGAGATCGGCCTGCGCATGGCGATCGGCGCGCGCGGCCGCGACGTGCTGCTGCAGTTCCTGGTCGAAGCGGTCGTGCTCAGCCTGTTCGGCGGCGCGCATCGGCATCGCGCTCGGCTTCGGCGTCGCGCAGGGCGTGACGCTCTGGCAGGCGTGGCCGACCGCCGTGTCCGCCGAACGCGGTCGCGCGTCGCGTTCGGGTTCGCGGCGATGACCGGCGTGTTCTTCGGCTTCTATCCGGCGCGCAAAGCCGCGGCGCTGGATCCGATCGACGCGTTGCGATTCGAATAAGCGGATGCATGAACCTGCTGAACGTTCTCGGTTGTGTCGTTCGCTGGCCGGCCGCCCTCATGCAGCGATCGCCTGCTCCGGCGGCGAAGCGGTGCAGTCCGCACCGCATGCCCAGTCCGGCGGCGCGGCGCGGCGGCGGGCGGAACGCGGCCGTTCCCGTGACGACGCGCGCGTCGTCGAGAAGCCGATGCCGCTCGACGATCGGCGTCATCGGCAACGGTCGAGCCGATCGTCAGACGGTCTCGGTGCGCGCGCAGATCACCGGCGAGCTGACCGTCGGTCAGCTTCACGGAAGGCGACGACGTGCAGAAGGGCCAGGTGCTCTTCTCGCTGGATCGCCGCCCGCTCGAAGCGGCGCTGCAAGCGAGGCGCGAGGCCAACCTGGCAGCGCGACATCGCGCAGGCGGCGCAACGCGCGGTCGCAGGCGCAGCGCTACGAGGATCTCGCCGACGCGCGGCATCGCGACCAAGGAGCAGGTCGACACGGCGCGCACGGCGGCCACGGCGCTCGACGCGACCGTCGGCGCCGGATCGCGCCAGCGGTCGAGAACGCGACGGTCCAGCTGCAGATGCGCGACGATCAGCGCGCCGCTCGCCGGCCGCACCGGCGCGCTGATGGTGCACGCCGGCAACCTGGTCCGCGCCAACGACACCACGCCGCTCGTCGTCATCAATCAGATCACGCCGATCAACGTCAGCTTCGCCATTCCCGAAGCGCGGCTGCCCGGAACTGAAGCAATTACATGGCGCGAGGATCAGCTGCAGCTCGCGGCGCGCGCGCCGAACGACGAGCGTGGCCGCCGTCGGCCGGCAGTCGCGTTCGTCGACAACCAGGTCGATCCCGACGACCGGCACGATTCGCGATCAAGGGCACGTTCCCGAACGACGATCGCCGCCTCTGGCCGGGTCAGTTCGTCAACGTCGTCGTGACGCTGACGACGGATCCGACGCGCGATCGTCGTGCCGACGACCGCGGTGCAGGCCGGACAGCAGGGGCAATACGTGTTCGTCGTGAAGCCGGATCAGACCGCCGATCTGCGCACCGTCATCGGTCGCGCGGGCCGACGGCGCCGAGACCGTGATCAAGCGAAGGCCTCGACGGCCGGCGAGACGGTCGTCACCGACGGCCAGATCCGGCTCGTGCCCGGCAGCCGCGTCAGCGTGGCAAGGACCGGATCGAGCCGCGGCGGCGGCGCGTCCGCAGAGCCGGTCAGCCATGAATCATCTCCTCGCTCTTCATCAAGCGGCCGATCACGACGACGCTGATCATGCTCGGGCATCATCGTGTTCGGCGCGATGGCGTACCAGCAGCTGCCGGTCAGCGACCTGCCGACCGTGGACTTCCCGACCATCCAGGTCAGCGCCAGCCTGCCCGGCGCGAGCCCGGAGACGCTGGCGTCGGCGGTGGCGCTGCCGCTCGAGAAGCAGTTCGCGACGATCGCCGGCCTGAACTCGATCAACTCGACCAGCTCGCAGGGCAGCACCAACATCACGCTGCAGTTCGACCTGAGCCGCAACATCGACGCGGCCGCGCAGGACGTGCAGGCGATGATCGCGCGCGCGGCGCGGCAGCTGCCGCCGCAGATGCCGGCGCCGCCGTCGTACCAGCAAGGTGAACCCAAGCGACTTCAGCCGGTTCTGTTCCTGGTGCTGCGCTCGGCGACGCTGCCGCTGTCGACGATCAACGAGTACGCCGAGTCAGACGATCGCGCAGCGCATCTCGATGGTCAGCGGCGTGGCGCAGGTGCAGGTGTTCGGTCGCGGCGAAGTACGCCGTGCGCATCGACGTCGATCCGCGGCAGCTGTCGGCGCGCGGCATCGGCATCGACGAGGTCGCCACCGCGATCCAGAACGCGAACGTCTCGCTGCCGACCGGGCACGATGTACGGATCGCAGCAGACGTTCACGGTGCTCGCCAACGGCCAGCTGCTGCGCGCGCAGGCGTACGGCCCGATGATCATCGCCTACCGGAACGGCAACGCCGGTGCGGCTCGACGAGGTCGCGCACGTCTACGACGGCGTCGAGAACGACAAGAACGCGGCCTGGTATCGGCGGCCAGCGGACGATCTATCTCGCCATTCAGAAGCAGCCCGGGCACCAACGTCGTCGCGGTCGTCGACGCGGTCAAGGCGCTGCTGCCGTCGCTGCGCGAGCAGCTGCCGGCGGCGGTCTCGCTCGACATCCGCAACGATCGCTCGATCGCGATCCGCGAGTCGGTGCACGACGTCAAGTTCACGTTGATGCTGACGATCGTGCCTGGTCGTGCTCGTCATCTTCCTGTTCCTGCGCAACCTCTCGGCCACGATCATCCCGAGCCTGGCGCTGCCGGCGTCGATCGTCGCGACCTTCGCGGCGATGTACCTGCTCGAACTACAGCCTCGACAACCTGTCGCTGATGGCGCTCACGCTCTGCGTCGGCTTCGTCGTCGACGACGCGATCGTGATGCTCGAGAACATCGTCCGGCACATGGAGATGGGCAAGCCGCCGATGCGCGCCGCCTACGACGGATCGAAGGAAGTCGCCTTCACGATTCTCTCGATGACGCTGTCGCTCGCCGCCGTGTTCATCCCGGTGCTGTTCATGGGCGGCGTCGTCGGCCGGCTGCTGCACGAGTTCGCGGTGACGATCAGCGTCGCGATTCTGGTGTCGGGCTTCGTGTCGATCAGCCTGACGCCGATGCTGTGCAGCCGCTTCCTCAAGCCGCCGCACACGCAGAAGCACGGCTTGTTCTACAACGCGACCGAGAGGATATTCCAGGCGTGGCTGAAGCTCTACGACGTGACGCTGCGCGGCGCGCTGCGCTTCCACGTCGTCACGTTCGCCATCTCGATCGCTGCTCCTCATCGGCACCGTCTACCTGTTCACGCTGGTCCCGAAGGGCTTTCTGCCGAGCGAGGATCAGGGACGCTTCAACATCAGCACCGAAGCCATCCAGGGGATCGGGTTCGACGAGATGGTCCGCCACCAGATGCAGGTTGCCGAGATCGTCGCCAAGGATCCGAACATCGCTGGCCTACAGCAACAACGCCGGCGGCGGCCGCGCGGCGGCGGGCTGAACACCGGCCAGATCTCGGTCGACCTGAAGCCGCGGTCCGAGCGCACGCAAGAGCGTCGATCAGATCATGGCCGACCTGCGGCCGAAGCTGTCGCAGGTGCCGGGCATCCGCGTCTACATGATCAATCAGCCGCCGATCAACCTCGGCAACCAGGGCGGACAGCGCAGTCTCTACCAGTTCACGCTGCAGGACACCGACACCGAGGAACTGTATCACTGGGCGCCGATTCTCGAAGCCAAGCTGCGCGACCTGCCCGGCCTCGAGGACGTGAACAGCGACATGCAGGTGCAAGCAACCCGCAGAGTCCGCGTCGATATGGATCGCGACAAGATCGCGGCCCTCGGCCTGATCGGTGAACCAGGTCGAGACCGCGCTCTACAACGCCTACGGCACGCGTCAGGTCTCGCAAATCTACGCGCCGAACAATCAATATCAGGTCATCATGCAGGTCGCGCCGCAGTTCCAGAACGATCCGGCGGCGCTGTCGATGCTCTACGTTCGGGCGACCGGCGGCCGGCTGATTCCCGCTCGACACGGTCGCGCGCGGTGCGCACCAACGTCGGTCCCTCGGTGATCGCGCATACCGGACAGCTGCCGTCGGTCACGATCTCGTTCAACCTCAAGCCGGGCTACGCGCTCGGCGACGCCGTCGACGCCATCAAAGCGACGGCGGGCGTCCACGCTGCCGTCGAGCATCAGCACGACGTTCCAGGGCGCGGCGCAGGCGTTCCAGGATTCGCTGCAGGGCCTCGGCCTCATCCTCGCTGATGGCGATCGTCGTCATCTACATCGTCCTTGGCATCCTCTACGAGAGCTTCACGCATCCGCTGACGATTCTCTCGGGACTGCCCGTCGGCCGGCTTCGGCGCGCTGCTGACGCTGCTCGATCTTCACGCACCGAGCTGAGCCTCTACGCGTTTGTCGGCGTCATCATGCTGGTCGGCCTCGTCAAGAAGAACGGGATCATGATGGTGGACTTCGCCGTCGAGGCGCAGCGGGAACACGGCAAGTCGCCGCGCGAGGCGATTCACGAAGCCTGTCTGGTCCGCTTCCGCCCGATCATGATGACCACGATGGCGGCGCTCGTCGGAACGCTGCCGATCGCGCTCGGCTTCGGCGCCGGCGCGGAGTCGCGCCGTCCGCTCGGCCTGGCGGTGGTGGGCGGCCTGCTCGGTCTCGCAGCTGCTGACGCTCTACATCACGCCGGTCTATTACGTGTATATCGAGGGTCTGCGGCTGAGGCTCGCCCGCAAGCGGCCGCATGCCGAACCGCGCCGCGATGTGCACGACGCTGCCGAGGGCGTCCCGGCGGCCTAGCTGCCTCCTCAGACGGGATTTGGGACTCGGGATTCGGGATTCGCCCCGAATCCCCCGAATCCCGAACCCCAAATCCCGAATCCCTTCCGCCTCCACGATCAACGCTTCGCCAGCTGGGCCCGTCCAACTGCTTGTAAGTGACGGACGCGCCTGGGCGCGCGATGATGATGACCAGCGCGGCGGTAATGACGCTGAGCGGCGACACTCGAACCGGGGCGCACCCCGACGCGCGGTGAACGACGATGTGGCTGCTGGCGGCCTGCCGGGGACGCGATCTGCCTTCGAGCGTCTCTACCGGACGCACGTCGCGCGGATTCACAGTTTGACGCGCCGGATGCTCGGCAACCACGACGCCGACGAAGTCACCCAGGACATTTTCGTCCGCACCTGGCAGAAGCTCGGCCAGTTCCGCGGCGATTCGCAGTTCTCGACCTGGCTGCATCGCCTCGCCGTCAACGTCGTCATCGAGCGGCGGCGATCGTTTGCGATTCAGCGCGAGCGGATGACGGACGACCCGCTGGCGCTCGAGATGCGTCACGGTGGCGCCGGCGCGCGCCGATCTGACGGTCGACTTCGAAGCGGCGATCGAGCAGCTGCCGCCGGGCGCCCGCGAGATTTTCGTGCTCCACGACGTGGAAGGCTACAAGCATCGCGAGATTGCCGCGATGCTGCGACATCACCAGCGGAACGTCGAAGCGCCAGCTGCATCGGGCGCGGATGTTGTTGCGGAAGCATTTGCATGGGTAGCGTCGATGAACTTCGAACATCGGGAATTCACCGACCAGCTCTCCGACTATCTGGACGACGAGCTGTCGGCGGGCGAACGCGCGGAAATCGAGGCGCACCTCGCCGGCTGCGCGCAGTGCGCCGCGGTGCTCGGCTGACTTGAAGCGCGTCGTCGCGCGGGCCAGCGCACTCGAGCCGCGCCCTCCTCAGACCGATCTCTCGGGCCGGCATCGCCGCACACATTGAGCGGAGGCGGCGGGGACGATCGTCCAGCGCCGGCGCGTCTCGTTCACGCTCGCCGCAGCTCGCGGCCGCGGCGGTGATCCTCATCGCCGTGTCGGCCGGCCTCGGCGTGGCAGACCTCGCGGCGCTGGCCGGTCGCTCGGCGGCAGTCTTCGCGCGCCGCTGTGAGTTCGTCGACGCGCCGCGTCCGGCGCGCCGCGCCTGCGCCGTCCGCGGAGCGTTCAGCCGAGCGGCAAGCGCCGGCCGGACGATGTTCAGATGGCGACGGTCAGCGTCGCCGATCGACGATACGACGCCGCCGTCGCCGATCTGGAGAACGCGCGCTCAAGCCACGGGCGAGGACGGCTCGACAAGGACACGATCGCGATCGTCGAACACAACCTGCAGATCATCGATCAGGCGATCGCGCAGGCGCGCCAGGCGCTCGCCGCCGATCCGGCGAACGCGTTATCTGAGCAGCCATCTGTTCGAGGCGCGGCGCCGCAAGCTGGATCTGCTGCGGCGCGCCGCCGCGCTCTCGACCGGAGTCGGACTCAACTGACTAACGACCGAGCGACCAACGACCAGAGCGACTAAAGACTATGTTGGCAGCGATTATCTTCGCGATCGGCGTCATCACGCCCATGGACCAGACGGTCAACGTGACGCAAGGGCACCAAGCTCGACGTCGGCAACTTCGCCGGCGACGTCAGCGTGAAGACGTGGGACCGCGACGCCGGTTCGCGTCCAGGTCACGTTGCTCGGACCGCGAGACGGTGGACGTCAAGCCCGGCGATCAGGTGCTGACGATCCGGTCGCGCTCGGTGCGCGGCGGACGGCCGCGCTCGCTCGACTACGCCCTGACCGTGCCGAAGTGGATGGCGATCAACGTCAACGGCACCTACGTCGACGCTGATGCTGACGGCGTCGGCGCCGGACGTGCACGGTCGAAACGACCAACGGCGACATCAAAGTCAGCGGCGGCTCGGGCTTCATGTCGCTGAAATCCGTGCAGGGCGAGATCACGCTCGAGAAAGCGAAGGGGCGCATCGAAGTCCGCGCCGTCAACGAAGGCATCCACCTCGCCGACATCAGCGGCGATCTCTCCGCCGAATCGACCAACGGCAGCATCATCCTCGATCGCATCGACTCGGCGAACGTCGACCTCTACTCCGTCAACGGCAACATCTCGTACGACGGGCCGATCAAGGACAGGGGCCGTATGCGGTCTGACGACGCACAACGGGCTGATCGCGATCGCCGTGCCTGAAAGCGCGTCAACGTCGCGATGCTGCGCGTGCGCACCTACAACGGCAGTTTCGGTCCACGTTCCCGGTGAAGACCGACGACGAGAATCAGCGGAAGCGTTTCACCGTGACGCTCGGCAACGGCAGCGCGCACGTGGAGCTCGGAGTCGTTTGGCGGCGCAGATCTCGCTGCAGCGCCCAGGCGAGCCGCGGCCGGAGACCGAACGCCGCCGCCGCGAGCGCGATCGGGATCCGAAGGATCACGGCGCGATCCACTTCCAGCTCTGATCACGGCGATCCGATGATCCCGATGATTGACGTCCAGCCGCCGATCGATCTCGCGATCGCCGATGCGATGCGCGACGCCCAGCCGGAAATCGACCGGGCGGTCGAAGAGGCGATGCGGGAGGTCGAGCACATGCGGCCGGAGATCGACGCCGCCATCGCCGAAGGCCATGCGTGACGTGCAGCCCGAGATCGAGCAGGCGATGCTCGACGCGCAGCCGAGATTGACCGCGCGATCGAAGACGCGATGCAGGAGTTCGAGCACGTGTTCCCGTTCGTCCACCCGGCGCCGCGGCCAGTGCCGCACATCCAGGTGCCGCGCCCGCGGCCGCAGGTGAACCGAGGCCGCAGGTCAACCCGCTGCCGCCGCCGCTCCTCAGCCGCGAATCTGGTAGCACGTCCGCCCGCATTGAGCGCGTCTCAGCAGCGGAGCCGCCGCGCCGGCCCTCGAGGCCGGCCGAGCGAGCTGGGCTGAGGCCCCTGGCCTCCACGCGACAGCCACGAGAGATCGCTCAAAACGGTGGAACCGAGGATCAGAGACAGCGTGTGGTATCGTCTCTGTCCGACCCGCCGTTTCGATCTGACGATGGCGATTCCCCTTCCCAGTTCCTCGGCGCACAAATCTCCAACCGTTCCCGATCGCGCGGGTATATCGCATTCGCGGCCGGGGCGGTTCGCTCGCTGACCGTCGAGAACGGTGTCATCGAGGCGACCGTTCGTGGATCGGTGCCTCTACACGGTGTGGATGCAGGCCGACGGAGCGCTGCTCACCCGCATCGTGCACGTGCCCGCACTTCGTCGATCATCTGGAGATCTGCAAACACATCTGGGCGGTGATCCTCTCCGCCGAGACGCAATCGATTCCACTCCGTCGTGCCCGGCACCGCGTTTCGAGACCGTCGTGCTCGAACCGCTGATCCCGGACGAGGACGACTACGGCTGGACGCCGGCGCCACCAATCCGAAGGGCGTCTGCTCGACAACGATCGGCAGCCGGCGCCGTGGCGGCAGCTGCTCGCCCCGACGGAAGCGCCGCTGAGTCAGATCGTCCGCCGTGCGGCCCGCGCTCGCTCACGGCCAGTTGCTGTATGTGGTGGACGTGGCCGCATCGGTCACGAACGGCGCCGTGATCATCGAGCTCATGACGCGCGAGCGCAAGGCGAACGGCGACTGAGCAAGCCGAAGCCCGCCACCTTGACCGCGGCGGGACATGCTGATTCTTTCCCGACAACGAGGGAGCGGCAGCTCTTCCAGCGGCTCGATCGGTCCGCGTCCCACATCCTGAGGTGGAGCGGCGGCTGGAACAGCTACGGATTGCGCTCTCGCGCCGTTCAACTCCCCGGGCGTGCTCGGCGCCGACATCGTGCCGGGAACTCTGCGCGACCGGACGCTTGTGTCCTTCGTCCGACGAACCATGCCGCCGCTCCGGGCAAGCCGTCGCCGCTCATGCCGATCGCCTGGGACGACGGACCGCCATGGATCTTCACGGTCGAAATCCGCACGGCCGACACCGGCTATGCGATCGATGGCTGGCTGGCGCGCGGCGAGCAGCGGATGGCGCTGCGGGCGCCGCGCCTCGATTCTCGGCGACGGCATCCTGTTCACGCAGACGCATGCCGCGCGCGTCGACAGCGGTGCCGCGTTTTCCTGGCTCGCGCGCTGCCGCGCCGCACCGATCGCCGTGCCGGCGAGCGTCATGACAGAGCTGATCGACGCCCTGCTCGCGGCCTCGCCCGCACCTGGCCGGAGTCCCCCGACGATATGCGCGTCGAAACCGTTCAGGTTCCGCCGCGGCCGCAAGCTGACGCTGCGCTCGGTCCGCTCTCCGGCCCGATCGCGTGCATGCGGATCCGGATTCGACTACGACGGCACGGTCGTGGGTGCCGGGTCGGCCGCAGTCAATCCTGCGCGCGCCGGGCTCGACGCGCGCCATTCGACGCGACGAGGCGATCGAGCGTCGCATGATGGACCTCCTGCGCGATCGCGGCTGCCGGAGCGAATGGACCCAGGAGTCCACCGCTGCGCGTGCCCGCTGCTCCCCACCGTCCTGGTGCCGCGCGTGGTCCGCCAGTTCCTCGAAGATGGGTGGGACGTCGAAGCCGAAGGACGCGTGTATCGGCGGCCGGACGCCACCGCCCTCGCCGTACGCTCGGGCATCGACTGGTTCGAGTTGCACGGCACGGTCGAGTGCGGCAGCCAGCAGGCGGCGTTGCCGGCGCTGCTCGCGGCGCGCTGAAACGCGGCGAGACGTTCAGTGACCACCTCGGCGACGGCGTCGCATCGGCCTCCTGCCGGAGGAGTGGCTGCGATCGCCGCGCGACGCTGGCGCGGCCTGGGCTCGTCGACCGGCGACCACCTGCGATTCACGCGGCGCAGGTATCGCTGCCTCGACGCGCTGATCGCGGCACGAGAACGAGCCGTCATCGGATCGAGGCGTTCGCCCGCGCCCGCACCGAGCTTCGGGCATTCGAGGGGATCACGCCCGTCGATCCGCCCGCCGAGCTTTGCCGGCACGCTGCGCGGCTACCAGCGCGAGGGGGCTCGGCTGGCTGATCTTCCTGCAGCGGTTCGGATTTGGCGGCTGTCTCGCCGACGACATGGGACTCGGCAAGACGGTCCATGGTCCTGGCGCTGCTCGCCATTCGTCATGCGCGTTCGACCGGCGACCGACTGCCCTCAGCTGGTCGTCGCGCTGCGCTCGGTGCTTCAACTGGCGGCAGGACGGCACGGTTCACACCAGGTCTGCGAGGTCCTCGAGTCACGTCGGCGGTTCGCGCGCCGCCGATGCGCGGATCCTTTGCGACCACGACGTGGTCCTGACCACCTACGGCACGCTGCGCCGCGACGCCGGCTCTGACCGCCGATGCACGTTCGATTACGTGGTTCTCGACGAGGCCGCAGGTCGATCAAGAACGCCGCGAGCGTCCGCCAAGGCCACGCGCGCTGCTGCACGCGCGCCATCGCCTCGCGCTGAGCGGCACGCCGATCGAAAACCATCTCGGCGAGCTCTGGAGCCTGTTCGAATTCCTCAACCCGGCGCCTGCTCGGCAGCGCCGACGAGCTTTTTCACGATCGGCGACTGGGCGACGCCGCCTCGGTCCGACGCGGCATTTGCGCCGCGCGAGGCCATCGCCGGGCCTGCGCCCGTTCATCCTGCGCCGGACCAAGGAGCAGGTCGCCTCGGACCTGCCGCCGGGCTTCGTGGAGCAGCTATGCCACAGGCTGGAACGGCCTGCCGCAGCGCCATCTGGAAACCAAGGCTGCGCACTATCGGCGCACCGCTGCTGGAGAGGCGGGCTGAACAGGGTTCGGCCGATCCCAGCTGGCGATTTGTCACCGGGCGCTGCTGCGGCTGCAATGACGTGAAGCCTGCCGCCGAGGCCTGATCAGATCGCCGACCGGACGAACGATGCGTGTCTGCGCAGAAGCTGGATGTGCTGATCGCCTCACTTGATCGACGAGGCCACAAGACGATCGTGTTCTCGCGGTTCACGAGCCTGCTGGCGATCCTGCGCACGCGCCTCGACGAGAGTCAGATCGTGTATGAGCACTCGACGGCCGGACGCGCGATCGTCAGTCGAAAGTCGAGCGCTTTCAAACGATCCGGAATGCCGGCTCTTTCTCATCAGCCTGAAGGCCGGCGGACTCGGATTGAACCTCACCCGCCGCCGGATACGTCTTCCTGCTGGACCCGTGGTGGAACCCGGCGGTCGAGGCGCAGGCGATCGATCGCGCCCATCGAATCGGCCAGGCGCGGCACGTACGCCTGCCGGTTGATGCGCACGAGACACGGTCGAAGAACGCGTCGTCGAGCCGCAGCAGCGCAAGCGTCGTCTCGCCGACGTCGCCATCTTGATGGCCGACAACAGCCTCATTCGCGACCTCAGGCGAGAGGACCGCCGAGGCTGCCGTTGTCGGCGACACGTCCAGCGCATCACTCGAAGCTGGTCGCCGCTGCTCGTGAGGCGGCCCTTTCGGAGGCCGCCGACCCAACACGCTCCAGACGCTTCAGCAACTCCCTGACAGTGAGTCCAGTCACCGGATCGACGAGTTCTCCGGGGAAATCTCCGCCAGCGGTTCGAGAACAACGTGAACGCTCGCGGAACCATGACGCGGATGCGGACGACGAGGCCCGCCCGTCGATCACAGCATCGCCGAAGAGAATCAGATCGAGATCCAGCGTCCGAGGCGCGTTCACGGAATGGACCGCACGGCCGCGGCTCGCGCTCGCTAAAGCCGAGCACCGCCGTCAGCACCTCCCGTGCTGAGCGCGTGGTCTCACCCACCGCCGCGGCATTCAGGAACAGCGGCTGATGTCCGGGCGCCGCACGGACCGGTTCTGGTGCCTCGTAGTGGCGAGGAGACTGTTCAGGTGGTCTGGAGCGGCCCTCGCAGGCGGGACAGCGCAAAATCGACAGTGGCTGCGGCGATTACCAGCATATGCCGCCGTAGCGCAGTCGCCGCAGTCGCGCAGTTCTGAATTACCCGATTGCCCGATTACCCGCTGCCAGATTACCCATTGTCTGTTCGATCCACAGCGCTCCGGCAGCACCTCGACCGCTCGCCGGTTCGAGGCGTGTCCGCGCGGCGGCCGAGCAGGTCCGTCCGTCCGGCGTGCACGCCTGCTCGGAAGAAGCGCTTTTGCCTCGAGCACCTCACTCGCCGCGATGACGTGACGCACAGCATCTTCGCGTGGCGCGCGTTTTTCATCGCGTCGACGCGCGGACGCCAGCGATCGACGAACGCCTGCGCATCGCCGGCATCCTCTTCTGATGGTGGCGCGCGCGGTCTGCGAGCCCCGTGCCGGTGATGATGCGCCGGCGCTGCTGTTCTGACGGTGCCGCCGGTTCTCGATCGCCTTCGCGCGATCAGCTTTGCTGTACGTAA
>ERZ1370068.7260-contig-6190_pt1 | contig 55264 bp, 63 predicted proteins | sample MGYA00561227_ERZ1370068 | MGnify/ENA primary metagenome ERZ1370068 (study PRJEB38410, sample SAMEA6850437) | metagenome | study: Metagenomic assessment of the ecological functions of the soil: analysis of the soil microbiota associated with the... | reverse complement strand
TGTACTTTGCGTTCCAGTTACGTATTGCTAGCGCGCTGCCCGACCACGGGAAGCAGAGATACGACGACAACTACCGCGGGGGCAACTTCGCTACCCCCATCCGGAGCTGTGCCACGAAGACCAGCATCGCGCCCGAGAAGGCGCCTGACCACCTGGGCTACGACGTGCTGGCGGACGTGATCCCGGCCGCGCACCGCCGGCGGATGAAGGTCATCGCCTGGTTCGAGAGACGTCTTCCGGCGCCGACGTCCCTCGGCCTGGTCGAGGCCCTCGAGGTCGACGTGCACGGAAAGGCAGGCACGCGCCTGTGCATGCGGAACCCGAACACGCGCGAGTTCTGGCTGGCCCTGGTCGAGGACCACCTGCGCTCCGACCCGGGCCTCGACGGCCTCATGTGGGGCGAGCGAGCGCCAGGGGCCGCTCAACGACGCGCTGGGAGCGAGCCACGGCGCCGACGCGCGTCCGAGCACCGCCGCCTGCTTCTGCCGCACTGCCTGGAGTCGGCCCGGCGCGAACGGTATCGACGCCGAGCGCGCGCGGCAGGGCTACCTGGCCCTCGAGAAGTGGATCGAGGCGCATGAGCGAGGGACGCAAGCCCGTCGACGGTGCGTTCGTGACGTTCTGGCGGATCCTGGTCGAACAGCCCGGGTGCTGGCCTGGGAGCGGCTCTGGAACGAGGGCCTCCGGGAAACGTACCGGGCCATGTACGAGAGGTCCCGCGCGGTGGCGCCGTCCACCCCGATCGGCTGGCACCTGTGGCACGTCAACTCCGTTCGCGCCGTTCTACCGCGCGGAACAGGACTACCAGGCGTTCAGGCAGAGTACTCGGACTACCTGAAGGTCGTCATGTACAACAACTGCGGTGGCCCCCGCCTGGCACGCATACGTCAAGAACGTGAGCTCCACGCTCTTCGCCGACTTCACGCCCGAGGAGACGCTGCCAGCTCGGTCTTACCGCATCCAGCAGTACCCCAGGTGAAAGCGCTCGACCGCATCGCCCAGGAGGGACTCAGCGCCGACTATGTCCGCCGCGAGACGGCGCGCGCGATCGGAGGTGCACCGCCGGGCTTGAAGATACTGGCCCGGCATCGAGATCGACATCCCGACGGGCCCCGACGAGAAGAAGACGCAGCCCGACGACGTCTACCAGGCGGTGAAGGCGACCTTCGAGGCAGGCGCGCATGGCATCATCCTGTCGCGCGAGTACTCGGAGATGCGGGCTGGACAACCTGCGCGCGGCCGGCCGCGCGGTGCGTGAGCTGAAGCTGGCCTCTGAGGCCTCTAGCCTCGATCGCGGCCACCTCGTGGTCCGGGACGGATTCGAGCGGGAAGCCCGCCCATCCGTCGCGGACTTCGAGGAGCCGGCCGCCGGCCGGATACGAGCAGGCGCAGCGCGCGCCGCTCACGTCCGGGAGGCAGACGCACACGCACGCGCACGGGACCGACCGGAAGCAGCTCGTCCACGCGGACCGCGCCCCCGCCCTCGTTCGTGAGGTTCACCGGGCGGAGCACGAGGCGCCCCGGCTGCCGGCAGAGGTGGCAGTCGATCAACCCCGGACCTCGACGGAGAGGGATGTCGTCCCGGGCCGTCCAGCGGACGAGGCTCGCGAGCAGGTGGCCGGCGTCGGGAAGTGGTCGCGCGCATAGCGCCGGTCGAGGTCCGCCGCGAGGATAGGCCACGCGGCCGGAGCCGGCCTCGCTCAGCACGAGCTCCGGGGATGTCGGTCTTCGTGTTTCGCGACTACACCTCGCCTCCGGCGGGAAGGCCGGGCGCGGTAGCACGAACGTCAAGAGCACGCGCGCGGAGGGATCGACCTCGATCGGGCGAGCGTGCCGCCGTAGGCTAGGATGTCCGTCTCTTCGAGGCCGCGCAGGGACCGGGATGTTGCGCGCGCCGCGGCTGGCGCGCTCGTCCGGCGCGTGCAGCCCCAGGAGGCGCGCGCGCGCAGCTCGGGGGTCAGGCGCAGGTAGGTGTGGCCGTTCTCGGCCGCCCAAAGCTTGCGCGGAGGCCTCATCCCGCATGGGGTGGTCCCGCGGCAGGCGGACGCCGAGACATCCTCCAGCGCGAAGTCTGGGCGCGTATCGCCAGAGGCATCGCAGAGGCTGGTGGCGCCGGTGGCCACCAGCCCGCCCCCGCCGGCGACGAACGCGCGCACGGCGGCGATCTGCGCGTTCCGCCATCGCCCCCAGGCTGGGCAGCACAAGCGAGCGCAGCCCGGCCCGCACTGTTCGCGAGGTCGTCGGCGTGGACGAGCACGTAGCGGGATCCGGCGCGAGTCAGGGCCTGCAGGAAGCCGCGCTGGGGCTGGTGGACGAGCAGATCCGCGTCGTCCCGGCCGAAGAAGTCGAGGTTGCGCTGCGAATAGACGACACCCACGGTGGCCACGGGCTGGCGCGGGTGCAAGACCGCTCGATTCGCCGCGTACCATCGGCTCAGGGCCAACGGCGTCGCGTAGAGGCGCCGGTCCTCGTGGTACGCGTTCACGTAGTGCCGCCAGGGCTGGATTCCGCCCGCGAAGGCCTCGACGCGGCCCTGGCGCAGCTCCGGCTCCGGCCGCGCGGCCAGGCGGAAGCTCACTCCCTGCCGTCTGGTAGAGCGCCATGCTCTCCGGCGCCAGCTGTCCCAGCCCAGCAGGCCGTGCACGACTTGCCCGTCTGCCCGTTGCCGGCAAAGCCGCTCGTCTCGTCGCGTCGCTGGTGGTCGGCAGCATGACCATCTGCGCGGCGGCAGATCTCCGATAGTCGCGAAAGGCGTTGGCGGCGCCGCCGAGCGTGCCGCCGATCGTGCCGACCACCGAGCACTCCGGACCGCCGCCTCGCGCGCGGCCGCGTTGTGGGAGGTCCCAGATCTCGAGCCGGCAGCCGTAGCTCCACTCGATCCAGGCGCGGCGAGGCGGGCGCGTTCCATCCGCGTGACGGGTAGGTTGTAGCCGCGCTCGTCGCCGACCTCGCGCGGCAGCTCGCGCAGTAGCAGATGCTGGCCCGCAGGAGGCCGCTCCGGGCGTTGTCGGCAGCCCTCCGGCCGATAGTTCCCCGCGCGCGACCTCGCGCAGGATCGGCCGGGATGTGCTCGCGGTAATACGCCACGTTGATGCAGGGTGCGTAGAGGTCCTGGTCGCGAGTCAGGGCTTTGCCTTCCGCGTCGCGCGTGAACCATTCCGGGTGCGCCTGGTAGACCTCCTGGCCCGCGCCGTTGGAGTCCATGCGCGCGAAGACCACGATGCCGTCCTGGCGGGCCGCCTGCACGAGCTCCCCGAAGGGTCCCGCTCGCCGGGAACTCGGCCCGCCGGTGGAGCGGCACCCGAGTGGGGTAGTAGGCCACGATGCCGCCCGCGTTCACCACCGATCCCCTGCGTCCCCATCTGCTTCCACCGCTCGCGCCACCAGGGGATGTCGTAGCGCGTCACGTCGATCTCGGCGATGTTGGTCTGCATCCAGCGCAGCGTCCGCCGGTACCACGGCGTCCCCGCACGGACCGGGGCGCGGACTCACCCTCTCGCCGCCGGCGCGCGACACGCGCTCCACGGCAACCCGGCGCCGGCCAGGGCCGCCGTCCCGAGGAAGCGGCGGCGCGTCGTCGTCACTTCAGAGGTCGGGCTGGCCGCCTCCGCCTTTGCCGATTCTATCCGCCCGTCTTCCCGTTCACCGCCCTCGTGGTGCGCTGAGGTCAGTCCTCCGCGGGCTCCAGGCCCTCCAGGGCGTCCGGACCAGCTGGGCCTACAGCGCGCGCAGGCGGGTCGTTCACGGGCCCGGCTGGGAAGCCGCGCCGTGAAGGAGGAACGCCAGAGCTTTGCGCAGGCGGTGCCGCGGAACTCGTCCGCCTCGCGCGATTTCAGAACCGCCGGGCCGGCGCCATCCCGATCGCATCCGCCTCCGCCACCTCCGAGCGCCTCGCCGGAAGGCCTGAGCCTCGGCGACGCTGCGCTTCACGCCTTTCTTGCGCAGCTCCAGCCGCACGCGGTTGCGGCCCATTCCCGCATGGGCCATGCACGCGAGCAGCGCGGGCGCGCCGCCGAAGCCGGCGTCGTCGAGACCAGTCGGTCGCGCCGCAGGCGGGCCGACCGTCTCTTCGATCTCCTCCTCCCGCGAATCCGTCGCGCCGCAGGGCGCGCCGGATCTCCTGTCCTCGGAATGATCGCGGCGGGCGAGCCGGGCCCAGGGCACGCGGCCGTAGGGCGTCGGGCGGGGTTCGCGGTGTTCTTCACGCGCTGCCCGGGATTGTGGCGGCGCGCCCGCCCGCGCGCGGGACCGCCGTCCTAGCATGGAGAGTGTGGGTGCCTCGCGACGCCCACCCCGAACGCGGTGAAGCATGCAAGTCATCCTCCCCGGAAGGTCCGTCCGCTGCGGAGTTCCTGCTCATTGCCGACCCGTAAGACGGAGTCGACGGCCGACCGTTCAGGCCAGGATCTTCTTCACCACCTCGCCGTGCACGTCGGTGAGGCGGAAGTCGCGGCCCAGGAACTTGAAGGTGAGCTTGCGTGTGGTCGATGCCGAGGAGGTGCAGCATGGTGGCGTGGAGGTCGTGGACGGACATCGCGTCCTCCACCGCCATGTAGCCGAGCTCGTCGGTGGCGCCGTGGGTGATGCCGCCCGTGATGCCGCCGCCCGCCATCCAGATCGAGAAGCCCTTGATGTGATGGTCGCGGCCGTCGCCCTGGGCCATCGGGCGTCCGCCCGAACTCGCCGCCCCAGATCACGAGCGTGTCGCTCGAGCATGCCGCGCTGCTTCAGGTCCTTGACGAGGGCGGCCGAGGCCTGGTCCACCTCCCGCGCCTTCATCGCGATGTCGGCCTTGATGCCGGCTGTGGTGGTCCCAGTCGCGGTGGTAGAGCTGGATGAAGCGCACGCCGCGCTCGGCCAGGCGCCGCGCCAGCAGGCAGTTGGCGGCGAAGGAGCCGTCCATGCCCTCGACGCCGTAGAGCGTCGAGCACGTGCCTGCGGCTCGTTCGCGAAGTCGGTGAGCGCGGGCACGGCTCGTCTGCATCCGGAACGCCATCTCGTACTGGCTGAGGCGGGCCGCGACCTCCGGGGTCGTCCACCCAGTCCGGCTGGCTCCGGGTGAGCGCCGCGACCGCGTCGATCACGTCGCGCTGCTGCGCGCGGGTGACGCCCGTCGGGATCGCGCAGGTACAGCACGCGCGTCGCCCTTGGAGCGGAACTGGACGCCCTGGAAGCGGCTGGGCAGGAAGCCGCTGTGCCACTGCCGGGCCGCGATGGGCTGCATCTGGCCGCCGCGGCCGTGCGAGGTGAGCACGACGAAGCCCGGGCAGGTCCTCGGCGTCGGCGCCGATGCCGTACCAGATCCAGGAGCCCGCGCGACGGCCGGCCGGAGATCTGGGTGCCCGTGTTCATGAAGGTGTGCGCGGGGTCGTGGTTGATCTGCTCGGTCTGCATCGAGCGCACGATGCAGATCTCGTCGGCGATCGACCCGATGTGCGGCAGCAGCGTCGACATCTCCTGCCCCGACTGGCCCGTAGCGCTGCGAACGGAGTGCTGCGGGGCCGAAGCAGCGCAGCTTCTGGTCCCTGGAGCTGGGCGATCGGCTGGCCCTCGGTGAAGGACTCGGGCATGGGCTGGCCGTGCATCTGCGCGCGAGCTTCGGCTTGTAGTCGAACAGCTCGAGGTGCGACGGGCCGCCGGCCTGGTAGAGGTGGATGACGCGCTTGGCCCGCGGCGCGAAGTGCAGGGCTGCGGCGATGCCGCCGCGGCCAGCGATCGCCGTCGGCCGCCGCAGCGAGCCGCTTCGGGTCGAGCGAGGCGCGCGCAGGGCCGAGCGACGCCCAGCCCGGCGCCCGACGCGGCCCAGGAACGCGCGTCGCGTGACGCGCTCGCGCATCGCCGCGGAGGTCGTCGGTCAGGATCTCGCATCTGGCTCTCCGCTCGCTCATGACCGCGTGATCACCTCGGGCAGGTTCAGGATCGCCCGCGCCACCGAGGTCCAGCCGGCCAGCTCCGAGTCGACGTCGAGGTCGGTCGCGGCACGGGCCGGCCCGGTCGACGCAGCCGGCGCCGCGGCCGCGGATCCGGCCGGTACTCCGCGCTGCCGTGCTCGCAGGAGCGCTCGCCGAGGATGCGCGCCTCCTCCGTCGCGCGGCGCGCGCCGAGCGCCGCGCGCGTAGGCCCAGCGCAGCCGGTCGCTCGAAGCGTCGTGCCGCCCTCGCGCAGGATCCGCTCCGCGAAGACGCGCGCCGCCTCCACGTAGGTCGGATCGTTGAGCAGCGCCGAGCGCCTGCTGGGGCACGTTCGACGCGCGTGCGCTCGGCCGACGCACTCCTCGCGGCTAGGGCGCGTCGAAGGCGACCAGGCTCGGCTGCGGGAACGTGCGCTGCCACCACGTGTAGAGCCGCGCGGCGGTACTGGTCCTCGCCGGTCGAGTCGTCCCACTCGCGCGGCGGGAAGTTCAGGTAGGCCCAGTAGCCGCGTCGGCTGGTAGGAGTGGACGCTCGGGGCCGCCCATCCGGCTCGAGGCGAGCGCCGCTGACGGCGAGCGCGTTGTCGCGGACCAGCTCGGCGTCGAGCCGGAAGCGCGACCTGGCGGGCGTAGAGCCGATTGTCGGGATCGCGCTCGACGAGCGTCCGGCGGGCGCGCGCGACGTCTGCCGGTAGGTGGCGGAGGTCACGAGCGTCCGGACCAGGTGCTTGACGTCCCAGCCGCTCTCCACGAACTCGACGGCCAGCCAGTCGAGCAGCTCCGGATGCGTCGGCCATTCGCCCTGCGAGCCGAGGTCCTCGAGCGTGCGCGACGAGGCCCTGGCCGAAGACGAGCTTCCACAGCCGGTTCACGAACACGCGCGCGGTGAGCGGGTTGTCGCGGCGAGGTCAGCCAGCGCGCGAGGTCGAGGCGCGTCGCCCGGCCGCCCTCCGGTCGTCGATCTGGCGGCAGGAAGTGGGGGACGGCGGGCGTCGACGACCTCGCCCGACTCGTCGAGCCAGTTCCCGCGGGGCAGGATGCGCACCGGCTCCGGCTCCTGCGGCGGTCGTGACCAGCGACTGCGGGATGTCCTTGACGGAGCTCCGCCTTCGCGCAGCTCCGCGGCTCGCAGCGCCGGCGCGCGACGGGCGCCAGCTCGGGCGCCACGCGCCGGTAGAACCTCGCAGCGAGTCCTGTCCTCGCTGCTGCGTCGTCGCTCGGGCGCTCTGGCCGCCGCGATCGCGAGGATCTCCTCGTGACGCTCGAGTCCCGGCGTCCGTGCGGACGGGCGCGGCGTCGCGTGGTCGCCGCGAGGCGGAATCGGCCGAGCGTCGCGGCCCTGTCCCGCGTTCTGGTGGAGCACGACGCGTGAGCGTGGTCTCCTCGCCTGCGCCCGACCGGCTCCGCGGTCTCCACTACCAGGCGGTGGCTCTGGCCGTCGGCGGCGCGAGCAGCCCAGCCGCCCTCGACGCGTGCTGCCGTCGATGGCGGCCGCCGGGCGGAACGAGGCCGTCGCCGTCGCGCGGCGTCGAGGCGCGTCGCGTTGCGGAGCGCGATCGGCCGGCCGGCGCGCGTCCTGGATCGCCATCTCGGAGACGACGAAGCCGCCTCGCGGGTCGCGGCCCGGTCCGCCCCGCGGCAGCTCCTCGAAGGTCACGCGCCTCGAGCCGCAAGCGCGGTGATGCCCTCGAGCGCGGTCTTGAAGCGGACGGTGTAGGTGTCGCGGGGCGGCTTCGGCCCGCGAGGTCGGTGGCGATGATCGAGAAGTCGTTGCCCTGGATCAGCACCGCGCGTGCCGTTGGCGGAGGACGCGTCCACGGGCTCGAGCGTCGTCCAGTCGACGCACGGTCGCGCCGGCGAGCGTCTTCTCCCAGCCGCCTGCGCGCCGCCTCGAGCTCCGGCGTGGTCTCTCTCCAGCTCCTTGCGGAGGCGCTCGATCTCCGTCTCGCAGCGCCTCGAGCGCGGGCCGCTGGGCCGTCGTCGGGAAGGTAATCCGGATCGCGGCGCCCGACCGGCTTCTCCTTCACGTCGGCGAAGAAGGCGGCGAAGCTGTAGAAGTCCCTGGCGAGGTAGGGGTCGAACTTGTGGTCGTGGCACTGCGGCGCAGCCGACGGTGGCGCCCAGCCAGACCGCCGAGGCGTTCCGCACGCGGTCGGCGAGGTAGATGGCCCGGTACTCCTTGGGCTGGGCGCCGCCCTCCTCCGTCGTCTGGAGCAGCCGGTTGTAGCCGGAGGCGATCCGCTGCTCGCAGTCGATGCGTCCGGCAGCAGGTCGCCCGCGAGCTGCTACGGCGGTGAAGCGGTCGAAGGGCAGGTTCCGGTTGAAGGCGTCGATGACCTAGTCGCGGTAGCGCCAGACCGTGCGCGCGTTGTCGCTGTGGTAGCCGACGCTGTCGGCGTAGCGCACGAGGTCGAGCCAGAAGAGCGGCCATGCGCTCGCCGAAGCGGGCGAGGCCAGCAGGCGGTCCACCTGCCGCTCGTAGCGCCCCGGCGCGCGTGTCGGCCGAGGAACGCGCGCACCTCGTCCGGCGTCGGCGGCAGGCCGGTGAGGTCGAAGCTCAGGCGGCCGCAGCAGCTCGCGGCGCTCGGCCTCCGGCGACGGCGCGGAGCCCTGCCTTCTCGATCCCGGCGAGGACGAAGGCGTCGACCGGGTTGCGGAGCCCAGCCGGCGCGCTTCACCGCGCGGCGGGGGCGTCGCGCACGGGCCGGATGTACGACCAGTGCGGCTCCCACTCGGCGCCCTCCGCGATCCAGCGCGGCGCAGCGTCGTCGATCTGGGCGGCGGTCAGGCGCGTCTTGCCGCTCGAGACGTGCGGCATCCGCTTCTGCTCGTCCGGATCCGTGACGCGCTGGATAGAGCGCGCTCTGTCTCGGGCTGCCGGGCACGATCGCGCACGTGGCCCGATGGCGAGCGCCGCCTTCGCGACTCCTCGCGGTCGAGCCGCAGGCCCCTCTTGCCGGTGGTTCCGATCGGGGCCGTGGCAGGCGTAGCAGTTGTCGGCCAGGATCGGCCGGACGTCCTTGTTGAACGGAGCCGCGCGCCATCGCCCGGATCCGCGGTAGACTGGCGGCCACCGTGGCGACGGCGGCGGGGCGAGGGGCGCCGATGATCACGCACGCCCGGGCCAGGGCGCGTCCGCGCGTCGATCCAGCGCCGCACGGTCTCGATCTGGGCGGCGCTCAGGGGATCCCTTCCGCCGTGCGGCATGCGCTTCTGCCGGGATCGGTCTCGACGAGAAGCTGGTAGAGCAGGCTGGCCTTCCCGTCGCCGGGCGCGACGACATCGGTCTGTCTGGACTCTCCGCCTCTTTGAGCAGGGTGGCGGTCCTGGCTGTCGAGCCGCAGCTCACCCCTCCGTCTTGCGGGGACCGTGGCAGCGGACGCAGGAGGCGGCCAGGGATGGGCCGGAACGTCGCGGGCAAAGTCGATAGCAGGACCGTGCGGTGGACGGGGGCGCCGGGCCTCAGACGCCATCAACCGCGCCACCGAAGCTCGCGGCGACGAGAACGGTGGCGGCCAAGAGCAGCGACGCTGGTTAATCCGCATAGGAAGCAGGAGCGTTCGCCTCCTGCCATAGGTCCTTCAGCCGGCCGTGTCAACGCGTGCGCCGCGTCAGTGAACCGGCGGCGGCTTCATCCCGCGCAGAGCACTCGGCCTGACGGTCCCGGATGCTCGTAGAAACCAAGCATGATGTCGTCCAGGCACTCGCCGTGGGTCCATCTCGTCGAGGTCGAAGGGCCCGTGGCCGAGGTACGGCACCGGGACGAGGCGGCAGGACGGCCGTCGTGCAGAAGGCTTGCGCCCAATCCGGCGGAGTGACGTGATCCATGCTGCCCGTGAAGACCAGGATCGGCGTCGCGCTCGCGGGGGCACGTGGAACGACTCCGGCACGGGATAGGTGCGCCAGGCGGCGCAGGCGGCGCGTCTGCGCGTCACGCGGTAATCGTCGAGGAAGGTTCCCGCGGTGTGGCGGCCGACGTCCACGTCCGGCGATGCGTGCGCCTCCTTCCGAGCAGGCGATGGTGAGGTACAGGCCTCGGCGCCCGGAGGGCCTTTGGCGAGCATGGCGAGGAAGGGCGCGAAATCGCCCCCGCGGCGCGATGATGGCGTTGGGGAGGCGGCTCTGGCCAGCGGCGGTCGAGAGCAGCGTCCGATTGCCTCCGAACGGGCCGCGGCGGGACCGTCTGCAGCGAGCCGTCCGGAGCCTGGACCCGCGACCGGTTCGCTTCCTCGAGACGAGCGAGGACGCTGCGCCAGCCCCGCGCGCAAATCGGGATAGCGGGCCGGCAGGCGGGGTCGAGCTGGCAGCCGTCCAGCACGAGGTCCAGCACACGTTGAGCCGCGACGGCGTGGAAGAGGGGCGCTTGTAATCGAGGGGCGCGAACCCCATGAGGACCGCGGACCGCACGTGGGCCTGAACCGCTTCAGGTACACCCCGGAGCCTGGGTACCGTAGAGAGTGCCCACGGTCGATGCGGTCGTGGCCGAGCGCGGCCCGAACACGGTCCAGATCGTCGGCCGCGTTCTCCGTCGAGTACTGCGAGGTCGGCGCGGGCCTCCAGATCACGGCGGCACTCCGCGACCTGCTCCACGGGCTCGTAGTCGTCGAGCGGCGAGCGCGCCCAGCTTCGGACAGCGGAGGGCGTTCGAGCCGCCGGTCCCGCGCTGGTCGACGCAGGACGACGTCCCGCGTCCGGCGGTAGCCGAACCGGGCCGAGGTGGTAACCCGGTCCGCGCCCGAGGCCGCCACTCCGGGCCGCCGTCGAGGTGGAACAGCGGTGCCGCCCCCGGCGTGGGGGACAGCGCGCAGGACGACGATCCGCAGCGCGATCTGCCGCCCTCCGGGCGGCGCGGATCCTGGGAACGGCAGGGCGCCGCACGAGGCGCGTCCTTCATCGCGCCCTCGGAGGCGCACGGGCTGAGGGACAGCGCGGAAGGTGGCGGCGGAGCCTGCGCGTAGGCACGCGGGGTGAGATGAGCGCCGCCGTCAGCGTCACCACGGCCAGACGCGCGTGCCCCCGCCGTGATCCGGCGCTCAGGGGTCGCTGCATTTCGAAGATACCCATCGGTCGGTGGCCGGAAGCATAGAGCCCGGCCGAGTCGGGGCTATCGCGTGGCGCATGCCCCGCTACGCGGCCGTGCTCCGCGGGGCGTCATGCCCACGAACGCGAAGATGCCGGCGCTCAAAGTCGCGCTTCGAGAGCGCCGGGTTCACCGACGTGAGGACCGGCCTCGGCAGCGGCAACGTCGTGTTCACGGCGTCGCAAGGCGCCGGAGGCCCCTGCCGAGCAGCGCCGCGCGGAGGCGGCGATGGCCAGGCAGCTCGGCTCGCGTTTGCCGACCGATCGTGCGGGTCGGTGGAGAAGCGCCCAGGCGATCGTTGCCACCGACCCGTACGCGGACTCCCGATCCCCTGCGGCGCGAAGCGCGCTGGTGACATTCCCTCGCGCGGCCCCGAAAGCGAAGCTCGCGCTTCCGATCGAGCTCGACGGAGCGCGGGTCCTGTGCCTTCGCGGCCGTGAGGTCTACAGCGACTACCTCCGGACGCCGAAGGGCCCCAGGTTCATGACGCTGATCGAGAAGGCGCTGGGCAAGGAGATCACGACCCGCACCTGGGACACCGTCGTGAAGCTGGCCCGACCTGCACTCGCCTCGCCTACTTGTATCGGCAGGACGACGGGTCGTCCTTCTCGAAGTAGGACTTGTAGTTCTTCGCCTTGGGGTCGCGGCAGCCAACCAGGCTGAGCAGCTCCACCTTCCGGAACTCCGACGGGTGGCTCTCCGCCTGCAGTGAGATCGAGCCCGCTGGTCAGATCTCGCCGTCCTTCTCTGACCGCGGGATCGTAGTTGGCCACGGCGCCGCCGCCGATCTGCGGCTTCGTAGCGGAAGCACGGTCTCGCTGTTCACCGCGGTGGATGACCTCTCCGCCATGGACCCCGAACTCCGCGCGCACCCACTGGTCGCCGTCGAACGTCTCGACGACGAGTTGATGCAGTGGCGGGTGTCGAGCTGTCCGTTCATCACGAGGTTCGTGCCCGGCGTGCAGACGGTTTGCGGTCGAGCGCGCGGTCCCGTCGCCTCCTGCCGCCCAGGAGCTGCCCCTCCATGCATGATGGGGAAGTCCCGGTCCTTCTTCATGAAGTCTCCGGCGGGCTGCCCGGTGGTACATCACCCCGCTGCTGTGGAAGGGCCCTCAGCCGGGGTCCGCCTCCTTGGTCTGCCCCGCTCCACGAACCGGTACTTCCGGACCGCGACCACGTAGTGCGAGAAGCGGGCGTCTTGTAGAAGAGGTGGCCGAAGCGCCCGTCGAAGGTGGGGTAATTTTGTCCTTTGTCGGGGACGACCTTCAGTGACGCCGTTCTCGACGCGGAAGGTGTCCCCCGTAGTTCACGCCGACTCTGCGAAGCCGGCGATCTTGGGGATCCACCCGTCGAGGCTCTTGCCGTCGAAGAGGTGGGAAACCCATTCCCTCTTGTCGGGGTCCGGGGGTATTGGCGGCCGGGGCGGCCGTGGCGAGAGTCGATCCCCGGCAGGAGCGCGAGGACGAGGAGACGAAGCTGGCAGCCCCATCGCGCGCGATCATACCCGCTCGGCGGGCCGCTCCCTGATGACGGCGCGCGCTGAACCAGGCGTGATGATTGCGGAGGCGGTGTGCCGCGCCTAGACTCGGCTGAAGCGGGCAAGTCATGCGGATCACGCACCGGGGCTCTGGCGGCGACGGTCCCCGTCGGGTGCCTCGCCGCCTGCGGGGCGACTCGCCGCCTTCGCCGTCCGCGCCGCCGCCAGCTCCCGCGGCCACCCGCTGCCGTGGCGGTCGGTGGGTCCAGGACCCTCTGACTACCTCTCGGCCGAGCTCGCCCGCTTGCACGCCAACCTGTTCTTCCGACCTGCGGGCCGACTCCCGAGCGGGCGGTCGAGGACGTCGACGCACGCCGTTCCGCGCCTGAGCGACGCCGAAGTCGTCATCGGGATCATGAGGATCGTGTCGCCCCCTGCGGGCGACGCGCACACCGGAGTGGAGGTCCACGATCGCTTTTACCGGCTCCCAATCGAGTTCACGCGGCTGGCGGATCTGGCCTCTTTACGTCGCAGCTGCTCCCGGAGCAGGTGAGCCCGCTCGGCGCGCCCGCGTGGTGCGCCGTCGGCGAGGGGTGGCGGAGATGGGAGGGCGAGGCCGCCCAACTGGTCGGCCACGAGAATCGACGCCATGGTTGCGTGACGCTGCCCCGGACCTCCTTTCACCACGGCGGAGGTCGTCCAGTTCCTCGCCCGACGAGGCGGACCGCGTCCCGCTCTGTCGACCTCGGCGGGCGGCGGGCGCGTCGCCGTGTCCCTCGATCCCGTAGCGCGGGCGCCGGCCCCCCGTCAACTTCGCGACCGCCGCGGCCGGGTCAGTCCCTCTACCGGCAGCGCGGGCGAGAACTTACTGGATGACGGCTCGACGGCACGCGCGCGGACCCTGTAATGCGCAGTACAACCGCGGCCAGAACGGTCCCGAGAGCTTTCTCGCCTTCACGGATCGGGTCTCCCGCCAGCCCGACGTGGGGGCGCTCTTCGACCGTTTCAAGGTGGTGGACGTCCGGAACAACTCCGGTGGCGATCTTCGCAGGTGGACGATCCGCTCTTCGCCGGCCTCGAGCGTCCGGGCGGCCATGGCGTCGCCGGGCCGGCTGTTCGGGCTCATCGGCGCAGACGTTCGTCCGGCCTCTGACCGCCGACGACCCCGGCGCGCAGGGCGGCGCCACCGCTGGTGGGTTCGCCCACGGCGCGGGAAGCCGAACAGCTATGGCAACGTGCGCACGTTCCGGCTGCCCACTCCGCGCCTCGAGGTCAGCTACTCGACGCTCTTCTTCAGCCTCGGCTCCGGGCGCGGATCCGCCGTCACTCGAACCGGCAGTGCCCGTGGAGGTGACGATCGACGACCTGCGGGCGGGTCGCGATCCGGTGCTCGAGGCGCCCTTCGCTATCCAGGGCGCTGAGCCGGCACCGGCCTCTTCTCCTCCGCCGGAAGGGCCGCGCGGGGCAGCGGTCGCGCGAGATGTGAGCGTCGAGGCTCACGCGCACCCTCCGCCAGCGCGCGATCCGGAGCGGGTCGGCGTCGGCACCGCCGCGCCGGTAGAGCAGCCGGACGTCGCCCGTCGGCGCGAAGCCAGATGGGCGGGGGCAGCGCATTGCCACCGGCCCGGATCCGTGGCAGCACGCCGTGATGGGATGAACGGTGACGGTCCCGCCCGCCACCCGGCCGTTCAAGAGCACGTCTTCGCCCACGGCGATCGTCACCGGGCCGTCGACCAGGCGGCCCCCAGCTCAGCGCGTGAACACGAGGCCCGTCTCCTCGAACAGGCGACCGTGTTCCCGTGACGAGACCGGCTGTCGCGATGGCGGCGTCCGCCGCGAGCGGATCGACTGTGGCCAGCACCTCTGTTCGACCCTCCTGAGCGGTGCAGCGGCGCGCCCGGGTGCAGCGGGATCTCGGTGGGCACGAAGCAGGCGTCGAGGGGCGAATCGCGGGCGGCCTTGAGCCCGAGCAGGCGCGCATGGGTGCGCGCTCGATCGCGCGCGGATCCACCTGCGCCGCGCGATTGGCTTCCGCGAACCCGCCCACCACCACGTCGTCGAGGGCGACGCGGACGTTGGCGAGCTCCTCCACGCGGCGCGTCGCATCGTCCGGGCCCGGCGTGGGCCTGGCCACGTTCCGGTGCGGACGACGTCGAGGACGGGCTCGCCCTGGGTCAGCGTGATCGCCACCTGCTCGGCCACGAGCGCGTTGCCCAGGGGGCTGAGGGTGTCCCTGCGGCGCGAGGTGGGGAAACCGGGACTCCTGGTGGAGCAGCCAGGCCGTGACGTTGGGAAGGTTGAGCCCGCTCCCCAGGGCGGCGATGTCCGGCTGCAGATGCGGCAGCAACACCTGCGCGCCCGACCGCGCCACGGTGGCGATCAGCCGCCGATGACATCCCGTGCGCCTCCGCCTCCCACGAGCCCCGGTAATAGAAGAACGGGTTGCGGACCTCGTAGCCCGCCGGCACCAGCGCGCGCAGCGCGGCCGGCGCCCGGCGGTCGTAGCGAGATAGTCCCAGCGCGGAACGAGACGGAGGTACTGGTCGAGGCGCTCGCGTGGTAGTCGTCCCCGCAACCTCCACCAGCCGCACGCCGCTGCCGTCGAGCACGTAGCGGGCGTGCAGGTAGCCGGGCTCACGGTCCTCGGCGTGTTGGAACGTCGTGTCGCGCTCGGCTGGAACCCGGCCGGGCCCAGGACCACGTAGTCGAGGCCGTAGCGCCGGCACTCGCGGTCCCAGAGCATGAAGCTCTGGTGGAACCCGTGCCAGGGCATGCCGAAGTTGAGGACCTCCACCCGGGCGCCGCCCGCGGCGAGCCGCCGCGCCAGGAGGGCCGGGAAGTCCAGCCCGTCGGCCACCTCGTCGCCGTGGGTGAACGAATCGCCAAAGCGGCCGATGCGCACGGTGCCCGGCGCCTTGTCCGCGGGGAAGTGAAGGAAGGAGTCGGTCCGATCGCCGGACACACGGCCGATCAGCCGCCACGTCCCGAGGTCGAGCCCCGCCGTTCGTGGCGCCTCGTCGGGTACGGCGGCGCGAAGGTCCTTCGCGTAGCGGGCATGGGCCACGACGATGACCACCGCCGGAAAGGCGGCCAGGAAGAGGGCGTAGCCGGCCCAGAACGCCGTGCGCCGCGCGATGGCCGGGAGACGGCTCAGGTCGAGGAGCCCCTACTCCATGTCGAAGGACTGCATCGTCTTCTCCATCTCCTCGGCGGCCATGTCGGAGGTGGACTGGATGCCCTGGATCTTCAGCTTGAACTCGTCCGGGTTCTGACGCGCGCCGCAGCGCCTCGTCGTAGGTGATGAGCTCCTTCTTGTAGAGCTGGAAGATCGACTGGTCGAAGGTCTGCATGCCGTACTGCGACACGCCGGCGGCGATCGCCTCGTGGATGAGCTTGGTCTTGTCCTTGTTGATGATGCAGTCGCGGATGAACGGGGTGGCGATCATGACCTCGACCGCGGGCACGCGGCCGTGGCCGTCGGCGCGCGGGCACGAGGCGCATGGAGATGACGGCCTTCGAGCACGCCCGAGAGCTGCAGGCGGATCTGCTTCTGCTGGTGGGGCGGGAACACGGAGATGATGCGGTTGATCGGTCTCCGTCGCGTCCAGGGTGTGCAGGGTCGAGAGCACGAGGTGGCCGGTCTCGGCCGCGGTGATGGCGGTCTCGATCGTCTCGTAGTCGCGCATCTCACCGACCAGGATCACGTCGGGGTCCTGGCGCAGGGCGGAGCGCAGCGCGGCCGCGAACGAGCGCGTGTCGACCTCCACCTCGCGCTGGTTCACGATCGACTTCTTGTCGCGGTGCAGGAACTCGATCGGGTCCTCGATGGTGATGATGTGCTCGGTGCGCTGGGCGTTGATGTAGTCGATCATCGCGGCCAGCGTCGTCGACTTGCCGGAGCCCGGTGGTCCCCGTGCAGAGGATCAGCCCGCGCTGCTCGTTGCAGATCTTCTCCAGCACGGTGGGCAGGCCCAGCTCGCGCACGGTCAGTGATCTTGACCGGGATGACGCGCAGCACGAGGCCGACGGTGCCGCGCTGCTGGAACACGTTGCAGCGGAAGCGGCCGAGGCCGGGCACGGAGTAGGCGATGTCGATCTCGAGGTTGTCCTTGAACTTCTGCTTCTGGCGGTTGCTCATGATGGAGAACGCCATGGCGATGGTGTCCTCCTGCATGAGGCGCTTCGTCTCCACCAGCGGGATGAGCTCGCCGTTGATGCGCAGCACGGGGTGCGAGCCTACCTTCAGGTGGAGGTCGGACGCCTTCCGCTCGGATGCGATCTTCAGGAGATCGTTTATGTGCATTGCTTCTTCCTCAGCCTGCCGTCGACCGTCGCGCGCCGCACGGAGCCGCCGCGCTGACGTCGCGGACGAGGGTGAGCCATCCGTATTCGTCGGGGACCCGGCACTCGATCACGTCGAAGAACGCCTTCTGCAGCGCTTCCGTGACCGGCCCGCGCGCGCCCTGCCGATCGTGATCTTGTCCACGGACCGCACGGGGGTGATCTCGGCCGCGGTGCCGGTCATGAAGACCTCGTCCGCAGATGTAGAGCATCTCGCGCGGCAGCGCGCGCTTCCTCGCACCGGGATCCCGCAGGCGCCGCGCCAGCTGCACGACGGTGTCGCGCGTGATGCCCGGCAGGACCGAGGATACGAGCGGCGGCGTCAGGAGCGTTCCGTTCTTCACGAGGAAGAGGTTCTCGCCGCTGCCTCCGAGAGGTACCCGTCGGCGTCGAGGGCGATGCCCTCCACGTAGCCGGCCTTGATGGCCTCCATCTTGATGAGCTGCGAGTTCATGTAGTTCGCGGCCGTCTTGGCCATGGCGGGCAGCGTGTTGGGCGCGATGCGCGCCCAGGAGGAGACGCAGACGTCCACGCCCGTCTCCAGCGCTTCCTGGCCGAGGTAGCGGCCCCAGTCCCAGACCATGATCGCGACGTCGACGGGGCAGGGGAACGGGTTCACGCCGAGCTGCTCGTAGCCGCGATAGACGATGGGCCGGATGTAGCAGGCGTCCATCTTGTTCGCGGCCACCGTCTCGAGGATCTGCGCGCGCAGAGCTCCTCGTAGCGTGTACGGCATGTCCATGCGGTAGATCTTCGCGGAGTTGAAGAGGCGCTCGGTATGCGCGTCGAGGCGGAAGATGGCCGGGCCCTCGGGCGTGTTGTAGCAGCGCACGCCCTCGAAGACGGCCGAGCCGTAATGGATGACGTGGGAACCGATGTGGATGTTGGCGTCGTCCCAGGGGACGAGCTTCCCGTTCATCCAGATCGACGTCCGACTTCGGGAAGGTCATGTTCGCGCGGCTCCTCGTGACGGGCCGTCAGCCGGCCCGATTCTAGCGAGGCGGCCGGTGTGTGTCAACTCACGAGGGTCCGAAGTGACTGTATGCGCGCTAGTTAGAACTACTGCTTCTCGCCGCAGAAGGGACAGGAGTCGGACCGCGCGTGTAAAGGCTTCCGGCAGTGCCAGCAGAAGCCCCTTTTTGGGTACTTCGCCGGGCCTTGAGCCGCTTGCGGATGTCCTCCATGGCCGTCGCGTTGTGGTCGATCTCGGCCGAGGTGGAGAGGTCGTCGAGCAGCTCGCCCGCGCGCTGGTAGCGCTCGCTCAGCTCGGGCGCGATCGCCTTCATGATGATGTCGGAGACCTCGCGCGGGATCTGCGTGTTGCGGATGCGGGGGGCGTGCAGCGGCCCTGGGCCACCATCTTCTCGATCTGGGCGGGGTTGGGCGAGAAGTACGGAAGCTGGTCCCCGTCAGCATCTGGTACATCATCACGCCCACGGAGTAGATGTCGGAGGCGAGCACGGCGCGGCCCTGGAACTGCTCAGGGCGCCATGTAGGGCGGGCTGCCGATCACGGTGGTAGCGTGCGATTTCTCGAGGAGGCGCGAGGTGCCGAAGTCGGCCACCTTCACGATGCCGCTCTCGGAGACGAGCACGTTGGCCGGCCGGAGGTCGCGATGGAGGATCTGGTTCTCGTGCGCGTGCTCGACGCCCTTCAGGATCTGCACGCGCGTAGGCCAGGGCGCGCGGGACGTCGAGGCTCTTCTCACGGTCGAGCACCGCCTCCAGGCTCTCGCCCTTGACGTACTCCATGACGATGAAGAACACGCCTTCGACGCGCTCGGCGGTGACGATGCCCACGATGTTCGGATGATCCAGCGCGGCCAGCAGGCGCGGCTCCAGCAGCATGTCGTCGAAGTCGCCGCTCTGCCGGTGGGGACCTTGATGGCGACCTTCTTGTCGATCCACGCGTCCTTCGCGAGGAAGACGGTGCCAAAGCCGCCGGAGCCCAGATTGGAGAGGACCTGGTACTTACCAACGGCCTGTCCCAGGAGGAACATCAGGGTGCGCGGAGTATAGCATCCGGGGAAAGGAGGGCCCCTTGACTTTCATGGACGAGGCGAGAGTCGCGTGCGTGGACGTCGGCCTGCGCATCGTCTCATCCGGAAGGAGCTGGAGGAGCGCGCGATGCGCGCGGCCGTCCTCTTGCGCGACCAGGACCTGGCGCGGCCCGTGCTCGTCGGCTCCGGGCCCCGCGGTGGCCGCGCGCGCACGAGCTGGGAGTGCCGATCGCCGGCATCGAGGTGCCGCGACCCCAGCGACGATCCGAGGCGCGAGGCGTTCGCCCGCGCCTACTTCGAGGCCCGGCGCCACAGGGGCGTCACGGGAGAGATCGCGCGCGAGCGCGCCGGCCCTTCCGCACTATTTCGCGGCGTTGATGGTGCAGGCGGGGAGGCCGATGGGTTCGTTTCGGGGCTGGACAGCCGGACCAAGCCCTTCGTGCCCGCGTTCGAGATCGTGCGCTTGCGCGAGGGATACAAGCGCGCCTCGTCCGTGTTCATCATGGTCTGGCCGGACCGCGTCCTCTTCTACGCCGGACTGCTCCGTGAACATCGCGCCCGATGCGGCCACCCTGGCCGAGATCGGCATGGCCACGGCGGCGACCGCGCGATCGTTTGGAATCGAGCCGCGGGTCGCGTTTCTGTCGTTCTCGACGCGGGGCAGCGCCGAGCACGCAGATGTCGAGCGCGTCCGGCAGGCCGCGGCGCTGTGCCGCGCCGCGGCCGCCCGACGTCAAGATAGACGCGAGCTCCAGTTCGACGCCGCCTTCGTGCCGGCGGTGGCGGCGAAGAAGTGTCCCGAGCAGTCCGTTGGGCGGCGCCGCCAACGTCCTCATCTTCCGGACCTCGACGCCGGGAACATCGCCTACAAGATCACCGAGCGCCTGGCCGGCGCCTCCGCAGTGGGGCCGATCCTCCAGGGGCTGCGCCGCGCCGTCAACGACGTCTCGCGCGGGTGCTCGGTGCAGGACCTGGCCGACGTCGTGCGCGTCATCACCGCCGTGCAGGCTCTCGCCCTCGGGTCCGGCGCCTGAGCACGCCCCGGAACGCCGCCCACCCGCGTTGGTCGTCGTCGGCGCGGGCCTGACGCCGTGGCGGCGGGGCTGTGGGCCCTGGTCGTGGCCGGCGGACGATCGCCGCCCGGCACTCCCAGGCCGTGGAAGCGCTCCCACGCGCGCCGCGTCTATCCGGCGGTGGCGCGGGCGGTGTCGCTGGCGACGGGCTGGATGCCGTTCTCCTGGCCGAGGTCGTCGTGCTGGCGGGCGTCCTCGGGATCGTGCTCGGCTCGGCGTACGTGCTGGTGCGGGCACGGTGGCGGAGATGGACGGCGCCTGGCGTCGTGTCGGCCGCCGCGCGTGTCCTCGCCGGGGCGGCATCGCGGTCCTCGCCTTCGACGTGCTCTGGGGCTTCAACTACGACCGCGCGCCCGTCGCCGCCCTGCTCCGATACGGACCTCGCGCCGGCGCCGGCGAGGACCTGGCCGCGCTGAGCGCCGAGCTGCTCGAGCGGGCGGCCACGCTCCGCGAGGGCTTGCCGGAGGACGGCGCGGGTGTCCTTCGGCTCACGGACGGCCGGCGGGGCGCGCTCCTTTCGCGCCGGCCGCGGCTACCGAGGCCGCCGGAGGTGCACTCTCCGTCTTCCCCTGCCGCGCCTGTCCGCTCCGCCCAAGCTCGTCCTCTTCTCGCCCTTGATGTCGTACCTGGGCATCGGGGGCATCTTCATCCCCGCGTGCGAAGCGCAACGTGAACGCCACCTGCCCGATTGGGAGATCTCCGTTCACCTCCGCCCACGGGCTGGCGCACCAGCGCGGGTTCGGCAGCGCGAGGAGGCGAACTACGTGGGCTATCTCGCGTGCCGCGCGCATCCGGATCGGGACTTCCAGTATTCCGGTACCTTCCGCGCCGGCGCTCTACGCGCTGAGCGCGCTCGGCCAGGTGGACCGGGCGGCCTACGGACCGGCTGCGCGGCCGCGTGACCCGCGCCCCTCGGCCGCGCACCTCGCCGCGCTGGCCGCCTGGCACCGCCGCTACGAGAGCCGCCTGGGGAGGTGCAGGAGCGGGTCAACGACGCCTACCTCAAGACGCAGGGGCAAGCGGACGGCGTGCGCAGCTACGGACGGATGGTGGACTTGTTGCTGGCAGAGCGGCGCGCAGCGCGGAAATAGGCGCGGCGGCGTCCGATCTCTCGTGCGACGTCGATGAGCCCGGCCAGGACGATGGCGGCGGTCAGGACGTGAAACCAGCCCGTGCAGGTCTGTCCGGGGACGGTGCCCGAACACGAGCACCGCCGGCAGTGACGATGCCGAGGGAACGCGGCCAGCTGAGCAGCGGCCGGGATCGCGTGGCACCGCGAGCAGGAGCAGCGGGGGCACGGTCAGGGAGGCCATTCGGGAGGCCGAGCCACCGGGAGCCGGCGGCGAGGCGCACCGGGGCCGTCCAGGTGAAGACCCTCGCCACACGCCGGGCGAGAACTCCGATGTACCAGAGGGGATCGTGCGTGATGTCGTACCGCACCTTGTCCGCGAACGTCGTAGTAGACGGGATCCCAGAAGAGATAGCTCAGTTCGGCTCGCGCGTCCGAGCGCCGGTACCTCTCCTGGACGATGGGGGCGGCGTAGTGGGCAGCCGCCTTGCCAGCGCCACTCGTATCCGTGCTTCGGCGCCGAAATCGCCGAGCCCGCACCACAGAGGGATGCCAGAAGGCGTGATACCGGTCGCGCGGTCCGTGATACGCCCTTCCCGCGGCGGAGACGACGCGGGTGGCCTCGTCGAACTTGTGGTCGAAGTAGGCCTGCCAGGGCCGCCGGGTGCCGACGAAGCTGGCGACGAGCACGGCGGCCAGGGCCAGCTCGCCGCGGCCATGAGGCGCGAGAGACGAGCAGGCAGAGCGAGTCCGGCCGAGACGACGATGGCGCCGGGCTCGGGGCGGATCCTGGCGGATCGTGCCGAGGACGATTCCGATGGCCAGCAGCAATGCCCATGGCCGGCGGATGGAGTGGCGCTGGAGCAGGAGGCTCAGGGCCAGGGGGTCAGCACGCCCGCCGTGATCGCCCAGCCGAACACGTTCTCGCGGAAGTGGACTTCAGCAGAGCTGATAGGGATTGGACCCGAGCAGGGCCGTGGTGGCCGCGCCGAGCACGGGATCGCGGACCCACCAGAAACGCGGCGTAGAGCGCGCCCAGGGCGAGGGTGAAGGCGACGGCGTGAGTCGGGGGCCAGGCGCGGATCGCGGGTGTCGCCGCCACACGGCGTAGGGCAGGTCAGAGGAGCACACGTCCCATGTCCCCGGCCCGGATCGTCTGCGACGCGTCCATGGACGGGGTCTCGCCGCGCTCCGCGATCACCCGCTGCGCCGCCCCGCGCTCGAACTTGTCGTACCCGGGCTCGGCCTTCCAGGCGTGCATGGGCGTCCGTCGCGACCACGGGAACGAGCCCCGTGTAGTAGAGGAAATAGACGAACCTCCATTCCGCGTTCATGCCCGTCGACTCACGGTGCACGTAGCGGTCGTCGAGGCTGGCCGCGCGGTCGAAGAAGTCCTTCTGCCGAGGCGGCGATCAACACGAGGCCCGGCCAGGAGGACGTAAGAGCCGGCGGGGCCCGCGCCGCCGGGCGGCGCAAGACCCGGACGAGCAGTCGGCGCACCGGAAGGGCGCTCGCGCCAAGGGCATGGCGCAACAATATAATGGCCGCGGGACATGAACGACCGGGTCGCGGAGCCGGACGATCGCCGATTTCGGCCAGCAATGGACGGCCTATCGCGACAACGGCGGGTACCACGGCTCGCTCGACCTGTTTCGGGACATGTTCGGGCCCCTGTTGTCGGCGGGCGACCTGGCCGGCCGGCGCGTCCTCGACATCGGCAGCGGCGCAGGGCGCATCGTGTCCATGCTGCTCGCGGCCGGGGCCGCCCACGTCACCGCCGTCGAGCCCTCGCCGGCTTTCGACGTCCTGCGTGAGAACCTGCGGGCGGAGGCCGGGCGCGTGACGCTGTCTCCGCCTGGCTGGCCATGCCGTTCCCGCGGACCTCGCCGTGGACTACGTCTTCTCCATCGGCGTGCTGCACCCATCCCCGACCCCGGGCCGGTGGTGAGCGCGGGTTACCACGCGCTTCGCCCGGGGGCAAGATGGCAGTCTGGCTCTACGGGCGCGAAGGGAACCGCTTCTACCTCGCCCGTCCTCACACCGCTGAGGGCGGTGACGAAGCGCCTGCCCCATGCCGCCCTCGCCGCCCTCGTTCGCCTCATCGACCTGCCGCTCGTGGCCTACGTCGCCCTGCTGCCGCGTGCTGCCGCTCCACGCTGGGGCGCTACATGCGTGGGTCGTGGCGCGACTCGATCCCGCCAAGCGCCGTCTGACCGTCTACGATCAGCTCAACCCCGCGTACGCGAAGTACTACTCGCGCGACGAGGCCACCCGCCTGCTCGCGCGGGCCGGCTTCAAGGACGTCACCCTCTACCACCGTCACGGGTACAGTTGGTCGCTCGTCGGCACGAAGCCCTGACCAGCATCCGGTCCATCGCGCAGAGAGTCGCGGCCTGGTCCCGCTCCGGGAGCGGATCGAGCTCGGCCACCAGCAACGGCTCGCCGCCGGGACGCCTCCGTTGGGTCTTCCTGATCGCGGGCGTGCTGGCCCTCTCTCGAATGGCAGCAGGTCTTCATGCGCCATCGGCTGTAGCAGGGGGCGCTCGGTTCGTCGGAGTACGTCCTGACGGCGTCCGGCGGCCTGCTCCGGCTGGCAGCAGGACTTCCTCTACTTCCTCTACTACCTGAACCTCTACCCGGTGGCCACGGTGACGGGAGGAGGCCTCTCGAGATGAGCCGCGCGCGGAGCGGCGCGTCTTCCTGACGCAGGGGCCAGACCCTCGTCATGGGCCTTCTGGACGATCCGGTACGGCGATCTCCTGAAGACTTACCTTTACCTGCCGGACGCCTACGCGGACGGCCGGCCCGCAGGCGTCCGCTCATGGTGCTCGCCAACGCTTCCGCGTGGATCGCCGCCCTCATCCGGGCTCACGTGGCTTTCTGGACCGCGGGACAGCCCATCCTCGGCGCCATCCTGGTCCTGCTCCTCGGCTCCAACCCCTTCCAGGTGAGCGAGGGTCTTCGCGCACAACAAGCGTACTTCGGGTGGGTGATCACCACCGGCGTCGCCATGCTCGCGCTCAACCTCGTGTTCCTCGGGGACCGGCGTCCGTCGCTCGCCGCCCTGGCCCTCGTCCCCATCGCGAGCGGCCTCCTGCTGGCGACCGTCCGCCAGATCCGGACGGAGCCGGTCATGGTCGGCGTCTCCGTCGTCCTTGCCTATCTCACCGCCCGCGCGTTGAGCCTGCGGTTGCGCGCCGTGCTCGTCGGGCTGCTGGTGGGCTCCTTCTTTCTGGGATCAGCGGCCTGGACGTCGTACTTCGACGCGAAATTCCGGGAGGCCTACCTGAAGGTCAGGGCGGCGGGCGGCCATCCCTACGACGGTCGCGCCACCTCCATCGCTTCGTATGGCACGCGATCTGGTGCGGGCTGGGGGACTTCGACACCCGCTACGGTTACAAATGGAACGACGTGATGGGGATGAATTACGCGCTCCCCATCATGCGGGCGCGTGGGTTCGAGCCGGCCGGCCATCCGAGCCTCCAGCGCCAGCCTTTCGATACGCTCACCCTCGGCGTCTACTGGGACCGTGGGCGCAAGTACGCGCGCACGCCTTTCGAAGATGCCGGGTACATCGAGGTCATCCGGGAGAAGGTGCTCCACGACATCACCCACGATCCCGTCTGGTACCTCACGATCCTGGCCAAGCGCGTCGGCCGGCTGGTGACGGATACGACGCCGCCCACGCTCTCGCGCGGGCGACCGCCGCAGGTGAGCCTGCCCCCTTCGGCCGCCTGGGGCCTCCTGCCCGTGGGCGTGGCGGCGGTCGTGCTGCGCGCGCCGCAGTGTCTTCCAGTTGAAGCTTTGCTCCTGTTCCTGGCGCCGCTCGCTTCACACGGCCCTGCTCGTGTATTCGGGGCGGGGACGACCTACTACAGCGTGGTCCACCTCGTGGCCTTCGGACTGTGCGTGGCCTGGGTCCTGGAGGCAATCCTGGGCGCGTGGAGCCGAGGGCGCCTCGCCCGCCGGAAGCCGCGTGGTACGCTTGCCCGCCCCGGAGGTCCTGCGCGGTTGGAGCTCGCCAGCGTGAATTCCAGCGCGTCCGCTCCCGCGGGCACGGCGGCCTGCCCCGTCTGCGCGGCGGCCCCGAGATCCTGGTTCGTGAAGGCGGGCCGCGCCATCATCGCGTTGCCCGTCGTGCGGGGTGGTGTTCGTGCCCAGGGCTCGCGCGCACCGGCCACGGGGGCCACGATCTACGAGTCAGGTCACCGGTCTTCCTCGCCGACGGCAACGAGCGAGTACTACCTCGACGACGAGAGCAACCTGGCCAGCGCGCGGGAGGAAGGTCGAGTGGATGCGTGGCTTCGTCCCCGGCGGCCGGATCCTCGATGTCGGGTCCGGCGCTGGCCACTTCCACTGCAGGCGGCCTCCCCGCACTACTCCGCGTCGGCCTGGAGCTCGGACCGGTGGCGGTGGAGCGGGCGCGGGCGCGCTTCGGGGTGTCGTGCGACGTGGGCTCGGTGTACGCGATGCCGGCGCGGCTGGCCGCCGCCTGCGACGCGGTGACGGCCTGGGACTTCATCGAGCACGTGCCCGACCCCATCGGCGCCCTCTCCGCGATGCGCGAGGCCCTGCGGCCGGGCGGCCACGTCTTCCTATCCACCCCGGACGCGCGCGAGCCCTGGCCGCGCGCGGGATGGGCCGCCACTGGCACTATCTCGATCCCGTCCAGCACATCGTCCTCTTCCGGACGGGCGACGCTCGGGCGAGCGCTGGAACGGGCGGGTTTCGAGCCGATCGCGTGGCGCTCGTTCGGACATCACTACCGCCTGCGCTACCGTGTTCGACCGCCTGCGGTACCTGCACCGCGGGCCGCTGCGCTGGGGAGCCACCCTGGGCCGCGCCCTCGCCACCCCCGTGCTGGACCGTCCCATCTACGTCCGCCTCGGCACGACGTGTTCGGCGTCGCCGCGCGCCGCCGGGACTGATGCGGCCCCTCGTCAGCGTGATCGCGCCCGTCTTCAACGAGGAGGCGGTCATCCGGCGAGTTCGTGGCGCGGCTCCGCGCCGTCGTCGGACGGCCTCAGCGGGAAATACGACTTCGAGATCATCCTGGTCGACGACGGAAGCCGTGACGCCTCCTGGCTCGTCTCAGGGAGCTGGCGGGGCAGGAGCAGCGCCTGCGCGTCCTCGAGCTGCGGCGCAACTACGGCCAGACCGCCGGCGTTGCAGGCGGGGTTCGACGCCGCCCGCGGCGAGATCCTGCTTTCGCTGGATTCGGACCTCCAGCACTTCCCGGAGGACATTCCGCAGTTCCTCCGAGACGCTGGACCAGGGGCTACGAGGTCGTCTGCGGGTGGAGAGCACCAGCGCGCGGAAGGGTCGTGCGCCGATGGCCCTCGCGCGTCGCGAACGTCCTGCTCCGCGCCCTCTCCGGGGTCGACATCCACGACTTCGGCACCACCTTCCGGGCCTACCGGGCGGAGCTCGTGAAGGAGCTCCGCCTCCTCGGCGACTTCCATCGCTACATCCCGGCCCTGGCCCGCCGGGCGGCGCGGGCGGATCACCGAGATCCCCATCCGCAACGTGGTGCGCCCGGCCGGGCAGAGCAGCTACGGCCTCGGGCGCACGGTCGGAGTCTCCTCGACCTCGTCCTCCTCTCTATTTCCTCCCTTCGCTACATGGATCGCCCCCTGCGCGCGTTCGGCCAGCTCGCCCTCCTCGCGGCCACGGTGGGCACGACGATCCTCGCCGCCCTGCTCGCTCGCTGGCCTGGGCGTCCGGCATGCCCACCGTTCGCGAGCACAGCGGGTGGTTCCTCATCTCGATCCTCCTCCTCCTGGCCTCACGTGCAGATCCTGATGACGGGGATCCTGGCCGAGATCCTGGTGCGCGTGCTCTTCGGCATGGGGGATCGCAGGGTCTACGCGGTGCGCCGCGAATGCGGGAGTGGAGGCGCCGCCTCTCTGATGTGCGGCCTCGTCGGGCTGTTCGCGCACGACGGGGACGGCGCCACACCGGACCGGTGGTTCGAGCTCGTCGGCCATCTCCGCCACCGCGGCCCCGACTGCCGGCGCGTATTGGGCGGACGGGCCGTTCTTCCTGGGCCATCGCCGCCTGGCCATCCTGGGCCTCGCCACCGGCCACCAGCCCATGGCGACGGAGGACGGCCGCCTGGTCGTGATCCTGAACGGCGAGATCTACAACTTCGTCGAGCTGCGCGCCGGAGCTCGAGGCCCTCGGCCCACGCCTTCCGCACGGACTCCGACACCGAGGTCCTGCTCCACGGCTATCAGCGCCTGGGGCCCTCGAGCTTCCCGGCTCGGCTCGTCGGCCAGTTCGCGTTCGCGCTCGCCGATCGCCCGCGCCGCCGGCTCTTCCTGGCCGGGACCGGTTCGGCGAGAAGCCGCTCTTCATCCGCCGCGCGCCGGCTACGTCGCGTTCGCGTCGGAAGTGAGGCCGCTGGCCGCGCTTCCCGACCTCGACCGGCAGCTCGACGTGGCCGCGCTCGGGGATACCTCTCGCTCAACTACGTCCCCGGCGAGGCCACGCTCCTGGCCGGCGTCCGCCAGCTACCCCGGCCACCTTGGGCCCTCTTCAGCGCCGAGAGGGCCGAGCGCGTGAGGCGCTACTGGGCGCTGCCGAGGGGTCGAAGCGACGGCGCCGCACCATGGACGAAGCCCTCGAGGAATGGCGTCCGCTCTTCGATCGCTGCCGTGCGGCTCGCGATGCGCGCCGACGTGCCGGTGGGGATCCTGCTGTCCGGGGGCATGGACTCGTCGCTGGTCGCGGAGTCCGCGGTGCGGCAGGAGCCGGCTCAGCCGCGCCGCGCCTATTTCCTCGATTTCGAAGACCGCCAATGGAGCGAGCACGAGGCCGCGCTGGACCGTCGCCGATCGCCTGGGCCTTCCCCTCGAAGTGCGCGACCTTGACCGCGGACTCCGTCCGGAACTTCCTGAAGCTGGTCGCCCACGCGGACGATCCGCTCGCGGACTCGTCCGCGCTCGCCACCTGGACGATCGCGCGACAGGCGGCGAAGGCCAGAACAAGGTGGTCCTCGGGGGGACGGCGGCGACAAGCTCTACGGCGGCTACCTGACCTACGGCGCGAGCAAGCTGCACGCCGGTGTCACTCGCGCTGCCCGCGCCGATGCGTTCGGGCCTGGCCGCGGTCGGCCGCCACCTGCCGACGCGCGACGGCAAGGTGTCGCTCTCGGAGCGCGCCCGGCAGATTCCTGCGCGCCGCCGATCTGCCCGGCGCGAGGCTCACTTCACGTGGAACGGCGCGTGGCTTCCGGCCGAGGCGGCGGCCTGGTCCAGCCGGAGGCGCGCGCGATCGTCGTGAAGCCATGCCCCGACGCTGGCGCAGCGGACCAGGCCTCCAGCCGCCGGTCGGAGTCAGACGGCACGCAGCTCGTGGACGTGGCCGAATACCTGCCCAACGACATCCTGGCCAAGGTCGATCGGAGTGAGCATGGCTCACGGCCTGGAGACACGCGCGCTTTCCTCGACCACGAGCTCGCGTCCTGGACCCTGCGCCTTCCGGAGCACCTGGCCGTGGGGCCGCGCAGGAGAGCTCAAGGCGCTCCTGCGTGCGGCGGCGCGGCGGATCTTCGGCCGCGCCATCGCGGACCGTCCCAAGCGCGGCTTCAGCATCCCCGTCCACGCCTGGATCCGCGGACCGCTGTCCGAGCTCGTCCGTGATCTCCTGTCCCCGCGATCCGTGGCCGGCCTCGTGCGCGTCCCGCGCGCGCTGACCGCCGTCCCTCGAGGACCATGTCGCAGCGCCGTCAGCTGGGCTTCCGAGCTCTGGGGCCTCGCCGTCCTCGGGCTGGCATCGCATGCGCGTGGCCCGAGGCCCCCGGACTCGCCGGCGGCCATCGAGCCGCCGAGGGCCGTCATCGTCCCGCCGCCGAGCTGACGGTCTTCAGCGCGAAGTTGTCGGCGCCGCTCCGGATCAGCGGCAGCCCGCGGGCGCGCAGGCCCGGTAGAGCACCTCGGACGGCGTGCCGTCCGGCGAAAGCGGCGAATTCGCGGTCACGCCGGTGGCCCGGGGCGCGGGAAGGTGGACGCCTTCGGCGAGCGAACGATCACGTAGACCGCCCTCTCCCCGCCTCCGACCGGCGTGTCCTCGCCGGAGCCGAGAGTAGCGGACTTCGACGCCAGGGTCCCTCGCCCACAGCAGGCGAATGGCGGCGGCGGTGGTGGAGCCGGGCGTCACGAGCCGCAGGCCTTCGAGGATTAGCACTCCCGCTGCGCCTGCAGGAACACCATGAGGTCCGCGTGCCATAGCCGGACGGCCAGCCCGTCACGTACTGGAAGCGGTCGAGCGTGGGCAGCGGAGCCTGCGCGGGGTCGGTCCAGAGGGCGCGATCGAAGCGAAGCGCGGGAAGAAGGACGAGGGCGAGCCCGCGGCCGCGGCTGCCGTCCGCAGGACAGGCTGGCAGGGAAGGACCTGCCCGCGAAGTCCGCGACCACGACGAAACCAGGCCAGCGGCGGGAGAGACACTGTCGCGAAGAGCAGATAACGCGGGTACCAGATCTCGGAGACGGCCACGAACAGCGCCGCCGGTCCCGTGGCGAGGGGCCGGGAGCGGCGCGCCCGCGCGTGCGTGCGCCGAGCGAGGGCGGCGGCGAGCCCGATGAGGGCGAGCACGATGAGGGCGAGGGTCCAGTGGCCCAGACCGGGACGCCGCCAGGCCCAGGTTCACGCCCGCGTTGCCCTAGATGCCGCTTCTCCGTCGCGCAGTCGAGCGCTCCCGCCAGCTCGTCGGTCTTGCGAAGGAACAGACACGGCGGACGGGCCACGAGGGCCGCGGCCAGGGTAGGCGGTGGCCAGAGGGACCAGCCCGCGCTTGCGGTCGCGCTCCGGGAGGGCCCACGCCGCCGCCGGCATCGCGAAGCACGAGCCCCGACGTCTTCGACAGGACGCCAGGGCGAGGGCCGAGGCCGAGACGGCGCCCGTGCGCGCAACCGCGGCTGCTCGGCCAGAGGCGATCGACAGGAGCAGCGTCAGGGCCGCGAACGCGGCAGAACGCATCGGTGAGGACCATGCGATCGTAGAGGGCAGTGAAGGGCGACGATGGAAGAGCCGCGGTCACGTCGGCCACCCGCCGGATCGCCGGTGAGCCAGGAGGCCAGCTGCCAGCCGGCGACCAGAGTCCGGAGGCCGGGATGGCCACGGTGAGGAGGCGGCCCGCGCGCAGCGTGGTCTCCCGCATGGGGCGACGCCGGCGACAGGTAGACGCTGAGACCGCGGCCGGCGAGCAGGTGCACGCGCGGCGCCGCCCCTGCTCGATCATCCGCCAGCGCAGGTGGATGCGCTCGTCGAGGAACATGGGCAGGGCCGAGGCCCATGAGCCGCGAGACCAGGTACGGATTCACGGGCGGCCATCGCCGGCCCGGTCCCGTTCACCCCAGATCGCCCACAGGACCTGGACGGCGCTGACCGCGGCCAGGGCGGCCGTCTCCGCGCGCAGGATGCGGGGGCCGGAGCCGGCAGGGAACGAAGCCCGCGCTCGTGGCCTGCGCCACTTCCGCGTCCTCCCAGCCTCCGGCCGGTCCACCAGCATCAACACACGCTGGGGACGCGGCAAGGCCGAGGGCGGCGCCGGGACCGCTTCGCTCCAGGAACAGGAGCTTCAGGCCCCTCGAACGGCTGGCCCAGCAGCGCGGGCAACGTAGTCGTGGGCGCGACCGGGGCACCACCGCGCGGCCGCATGCTCGGCCGCGCCGCTCGCCACCTTCTCCCAGCGCTCCTGGCGCGATCCCTCGAGCAGGCCGGGCGGCGGCGTCGTGGTGCGCAGGGTGATCACGGGCCGGATCTCGGCCACGCCCAGCTCTGTCGCCTTCTGGACGACGAGCTCCATGCGGTCGCCGCGCAGGGGCGAGGACGGCGAGGACGCACGGTCAGGGGCGACTCGGCCCGCGCCTCCGCCCGGCCCGTGATGCGGGCGGTGACGCCCTGCCGCGACACCGAGTCGAGCTCCGCCTCGAACTCCGCGCCCGCGCCGTCGAAGAGGCGCACCAATGCAGCCCGGCCGCAGGCTGGGACGTCGCGGGCATGGTGGGCGGGTGCTCGGGCAGGGGTGACGCGCGCCCGGGGGCGGCCTCGGGCACGTGGAAGCGGTGGGCGCTCATGGCCCGCGATGCACCACGAGGGCCGCCCATTCGCCCTCGACCCGCACGTCGATAGCGCCAGCGGCCCGCATACGCGGCGCACGAAGGGGAGGTCTTCGACGAGAAGGCCAGACAGAGATGAGCGCCCCCTGGCCGCGCGTCGTGCCCGCGAGCTCCTCGGCCGCTCCGCAAGCAGGGGCGCGCTGATGTTCGCGAGCCCCACGCGTCGAACGCGGCCGGCCGGGCGGCGCGTGCGCCATCCCGCGCGGACGAGGTGGATGGGACAGTGGTTCAGCTCGGCGTGGCGGCGCGCGACCGGCAGCGCCTCCTCGTCCAGCTCGACCGCGATCACGGGCGCGGCGCCGAGGCGGGGCGGCGGCCACGGACAGGATTCCGCTGCCCGCGCCCACGTCGAGGACACGGCCGAGGGGCGAGGCGCGCGCGCGCTCCGCGAGGGCGGCCAGGCACAGGCGCGTGCTCTCGTGGGTGCCGGTGCCGAAGACGCAGGGCCGGGCTCCACCACGATGACGCGATCGTCGACCCCGCCAGGGCCTCCACGCCTCCCAGGCGGGCACGATCCGGAAGGAGCCGCGCGAGAACAGCCGGAAGCCTCGCGGACGCGCGCCACCCAGTCCACCTCCGGGGATCTCGGCGGAGCGTGATCTCGACGCGCATCGGGAGCAGCGCGTCGCGCAAGCGGCCTGCTCCAGCCCGGGATCGTCGGCGAAATAGGCGAGCACCACGGCACGGCCCTCCTGGACGCCGAGGGACTGGGTTCCCGCCGTCCCCAGCTCCACAGCGCCGCGGAGAGCACCTCCTCGTCGTCCGCGGGCAGGAGGAGACGGAAAGCCTTCAGCCGAGGATGTCCTTCACCTTGCCGAGGAAGGAACGGTCCTTCTCCTGCTCTTCGGGGAGGGCAGGGACTTGCCGAGCTGGTCGATCATGCTGGCGCTGCTCCGGCGGTGAGCTTGGTCGGCATCGACCACGCGCACCGTGACGTGGAGGTCGCCGCGGCCCGCGCCCGCCGAGATGGGGCACGCCCTGGCCGCGCACGCGGAAGGTCGTGCCGCTCTGCGTGCCTTCCGGGATCACGACCTTCGTCTTGCCCCGCCGCCGAGGTTGGGGACCTCGATGGACGTGCCCAGGGCGGCCTGCGCGTAGCCGATGGGCACCTCGCAGAGAGGCCGCGCCCTCGCGCTGGAAGAACGCGTGCTCCTCCGACGCGGACGACGACGTAGAGGTCGCCCGGGGGGCCGCCGGCGCTGCCCGCTTCGCCTTCGCCGCGTGATGCGGAGCTGGCTGCCCGTTGTCCACCCCGCCCGGGATCTTGATCTGCAGCTTGCGCTCGACGGCGACGTGCCCGTCGCCGCCGCAGTCCTTGCACGGGCGTGGCCACCATGCGGCCGGTGCCGTGGCAGCGCGCCGCAGGTGCGGGCCACGCTGAAGAAGCCCTGCTGGAAGGTGACCTGTCCGCGTCCCGCCGCAGGCGGTGCAGGTCGTGCGGGGACGTGCCGGGGGCGGCGCCGCTGGCCTGGCAGGTCGCGCACGGCTCCGCGCGCGGGATCTGGATGTGGGTCTCGGTGCCGAAGCCGGCCTCCTCGAACGCCGAGGTCGAGGTTGTAGCGCAGGTCGGAGCCGCGCCGCGGGCCGCCGCGGCGGCGGCCGAACGGCGTCGCCGAACCCGAACAGGTCGCCGAGGATGTCGCCGAAGTCCGCGAAGATCGTGGGGTCGAAGCCGGCCGCTCCGCCGAGCCCGGCGTGGCCGTAGGCGTCGTAGCGCTGCCGCTTCTGCGCGTCGCCGAGGACGCTGTAGGCCTCGGCCGCTTCCTTGAACTTCTCCTCGGCTTCCTTGTTCCCCTGGTTGCGATCGGGGTGGTGCTTGAGGGCCAGCTTCCGGTAGGCCGACTTGATCTCGGAGTCCGACGCGTTCCGCGCCACCCCGAGGACTCGTAATAGTCGCGAGTAGTGGTCATTTTCTGAGAGCGAATCGTTCACGCGATGATGGGGCCGATGGTACGACGACCGATTGGGGTCTGCAGCGAGCGGGTTGCCCGAGCAGCGACGTCAAGAGGGTCGGCAATACGGTCGCGCGGAGGGCAGCTCGAGCGGCAGACCCAGGGTGGAATCGACGGTCACGGCCTCAGCATCGCCTGGCCGATGAGCGACGCCGCTTTCTCCATCTCTGCGAGCCGCGCCTTCGAGCTCCTCGAGGTCCGCCTCCGTGCGCGCCTTCTTGGCCCGCTCCATGGCCGCCAGGATGCGGCCCTGCTCGTCCGCGGTGAGCTTGCCTTCGAGGGCCTGCACCGAGCGCATGGTGTTGGTCACCAGCCCGTCGAGCTGGCGCACGACCGCCTCCTGCTCCTTCTTCTGCTTGTCCGACTGCTCGCGGAGCGCGGTCTCGGTGACGAGCTTGCCGAGCTCGGATCTGGCTGAGGCCGCCGGAGGCGTGGATGACCATGGACTGGCTGCGGCCGGTGGCCTGGTCCTGAGCGCGCTCACGGACACGATGCCGTTGACGTCGATCTCGAACGAGACCTCGACCTGGGGCACGCCCTTGGGCGCGGGCGGGATGTTCGTGAGCTCGAACTTGGCCAGGCTCTTGTTGTAGGCGGCCATGTCGCTCTCGCCCTGGAGGACGTGGACCTCGACCTTGGTCTGGTTGTCGGCGACGGTGGTGAACACGCGGCTCTTGCGGGTGGGGATCGTGCTGTTGCGCTCGATGAGGGGCGTGAACGTCCCGTCCTTGGTCTCGATGCCGAGCGTGTGCGGCGTGACGTCGAGGAGGACGAGCTCCTTGACCTCGCCCGCGATGATGCCGGTCTGGATGGCCGCGCCCATCGCGATCCCCTCGTCGGGGTTCACCGTGCGGTTGGGCTCCTTGCCGAAGACCTTGCGCACGATCTCGGCGACCTTGGGCGCGCGCGTCTGCCCGCCCACGAGCAGGACCTCGTCGATCTGCTCGGGCTTGAGGGCGGCGTCGGAGAGGCAGCGCCGGCAGGGATCGATCGTGCGCTCCAGCAGATCGTCGGTGAGCGACTCGTACTTCTGCCGCGTGAGCACGGTGTTGAGGTGCTTGGGCCCGCTGGCGTCGGCGGAGATGAAGGGCAGGACGATCTCGGTCTGCTGCGGACGAGCTCAGCTCGCACTTGGCCTTCTCCGCCGCCTCCTTGAGGCGCTGCAGGGCCATGCGGTCCTGCGCAGGTCGATGTTCGTCTCGCGCTGGAACTCCGGCGATGAGCCAGTCGATGACGCGCTGGTCGAAGTCCTCGCCGCCCAGGAAGGTGTCGCCGCCCGTCGCGCGCACCTGGAACAGGCCCTCCGCCATCTCCAGGATCGAGATGTCGAACGTGCCGCCGCCGAGGTCGTAGACGGCCACGAACTGGCCGCTTCGGCGTTCTTGTTGAGGCCGTAGGCCGAGGGCGGCCGCCGTCGGCTCGTTGAGGATGCGCGAGACCTTGAGGCCCGCGATGAGGCCGGCGTCCTTGGTGGCCTGGCGCTGGGGATCGGTGAAGTACGCGGGCACGGTGATGATGGCCTCTTCCACCGGCTCGCCGAGGTAGTCCTCGGCCGCCGCCTTGAGCTTCTGCAGCACGAAGGCCGAGATCTCGGGCGGGGAGTAGAGCTTGTCCTCGATCTGGATGTGCACGTCGCCGTTGGGCGCTTCGCTGAGCTGGTAGGACAGGAACTTCCGCGACTGCTCGACCTCGGCGCGCGGAACTTGCGCCCGATGAGCCGCTTCACGGCGAACACGGTGTTCTTCGGGTTCGTGAGGGCCTGGCGCTTGGCGATCTGGCCGACGAGCCGCTCGCCCTTGGCCGTGAAGCCCACGATGGACGGGGTGGTGCGCGCGCCTTCCTGGTTGGGGATCACCTGGGAGCGCCCACCCTCCATCACCGCCACGCAGGAGTTGGTGGTCCCGAGGTCGATCCTGATCGACCTTACCCAATCATCGCCTCGCTCAAAGAGCCGTCAGTGTACCGCGCTCCGGCCCGCCTTCGCCCGCGCCATTCTCGCCCTTGGCCACCTTGACCAGGGCGGGACGGAGGAGGCGGTCGCCTTGAAGGCATAGCCCTTGCGGAACACCTCCACCACCGTTCCGTCGGGACTTGCCGCGGTGCCGCCTCGTGGGAGAGGGCCTGATGGCGCTGCGGGTCGAACGGCTGGCCCTGGGGATCCTCGATGGTCACGCCCTGGCGCTCGAGCAGGGCCAGGAGCTCGCGCCGCGTCAGCTCGACGCCCTGGCGCAGCGTGCTCTCCGCGCCCGTGGCCTCGAGCGCACGGTCGAGGTTGTCGATGGTGGGGATCACGGCCTTGAGCACGGAGGCGGTGGCGTCGGTGGCCGACTGCTCGCGGTCACGCTCCACGCGCTTGCGGTAGTTCTCGAACTCGGCGCGCTTGCGCAGGAGCTGGTCGCGCAGCGTCGTCGCGCTCCTTGCGCAGCGCCTCGACCTGCTCGCGGTCAGGGCCGGCATGGGCTGCACGTCCACGCCGGTCACGCCGCGCGGCTCGCCGTCGGGCGCGTCCGGCCTCGTCGTCGCGGTCGTCGCTCTTCCCGTTGCCGGAAGTCACGATCTGCAGCTCCTGAGGGTCTGGTTGAGGGCGCGCGCCACGTGCTCGACCAGCGCGATCATGCGCCCGTACTCCATGCGCGTGCTGCCCACCACGCCCAGGCCCCAGGCCCCGTCGGGATCGAGGGGCACGCTCGCCGTCACCAGCGCGACCTGGCGCATGTCGGGATCGGGGTTCTCGTGGCCGATGATGATGCGCACGCCGTCGCCTGCTGAGGCAGGCGTTGAGGATCTTGACCAGCCGGCCCTTCTCCTCGAAGGCCTTGAAGAGCGCGCGCATGCGCGCGATGTCGTTGAAGCTCCGGCGCGTCGAGGATGCTTGGACGTCCCCGTCGAGGTAGAGGTCACGCCTCGCCGTCCTCGAGAACGCGCGCCCGCCCACGGAGACGACGTTCTTCAGCAGCGAGTCGTAGAGCGCCTTCTCCTCGCTGCATCAGCATCCAGCAGCCGGGCTCGAATGGCGTCGAGGGCCGAGGCCCGAGAACTGCGCTGTTCAGGTAGTTGGCGCAGGCCTGCAGGTCTTCCTGGGTGAGCTCCTCCTCGACCTCGATGATGCGGTTGGTGACGAGCCCGGTCAGGGACACCATCACCACGAGGATGCGGGGATAGGGAGCCGCACGAGGTCGACGCGGCGGAGCGTGGCGCGGCAGACGTCCGGCACGAGGACGAAGCCCACCTTGCCCGAATGGCGCGAGAGCAGATGGGTGGCCGTTCTCCATCACCTGGGTCGGCGAGCCTTCCAGCGTCCGGAGCTCGCGAATCGATGGCGGCCGGCGTCACGGGCGGGCAGGGGGCCAGGCTCATCAGGCTGTCCACGTAGACGCGATAGCCCTCGTCCGTGGGCTGGCGTCCGGCGCTGGTGTGCGGGTGGTCGAGGTAACCCATCTTCTCCAGGTCCGCCATGATGTTGCGCAGCGTGGCGGAGGACAGCGGTCCGGCCCAGGGCGGGCGAGGCTCTCCGAGCCCACGGGCTCGCCGGTGGACGATGTGGAGCTGGATGATGGACTTCAGGACGTCCCGGCTGCGCTCGTCGAGGGGCGGATTCGTCATCGGGCCTCGGCCCGAACTTCGGGCCCTTTAACGAATTATAGCCTCTGGCGGCCACCAACGCATTCCGTGGCTGCCTCTGGCGGCCACCAGCGCATTCCGTGGCTGCCACTCCCTCCGTGTCGATCTGGGCCCGCTGCAGGTGGCCGCTGAAGTCGATGTAGATGCGACTTCCACTCGGAGAAGACGTCGAGGGCCTGCACGCAGGCCTCCGCGGTGGCCGTTTCCCGTGTTCTTGGTCCCGCCGAAGGGCAGGTGCGTCTCCGCCCCGATGGTGGGGGCGTTGACGTAGAAGATCCCCGTGTACATCTCGCGCATGGCCCGGAACGCCGGTGTTGATGTCCTGCGGTGTAGATGGAGGCGCGCAGGCCGTACTCGACGGAGTTCCCGACCTCGATGGCCTGGTCGAGTGAGTCGACCGGGATCACCGAGACCACGGGGCCGAAGATCTCCTCGCGCGCCACGCGCATCTTCGGATCGACGTCGCCGAAGATCGTGGGCTCGTGGAACCAGCCCTTGGCGTGCGTCGCCCTGGTCGAGGCGATGGCCGCCCGCGAGCAGCCTGCGCGCCCTCGTCCGGCGCCGATCTTCACGTACTCTCGACCGTGCGCGCGCTGGGACTCGCTGATGCAGGGACCCATCTCCGCCGACGGATCGGCCAGCCCGTTGCCGACCTTGAGCGCCTTCGCCCGCTCCACGAACCGCGTCGACGAACTCGCGTGTAGACCTTCTTGTGCACGGCCACGCGGCTGGCCGCGGTGCAGCGCTGGCCGGTGGTGCCGAAGCCGCCCCAGACCGCGCCGTCCACGGCGAGGTCGAGCCGCGCGTCGTCCATCACCATGATGATGTTCTTGCCGCCCATCTCGAGGTGGCAGTGCTTGAAGGCGGGCGCGCAGGCCTCCGGAGACCTTGCGGCCGACGTCGGTGGAGCCCGGTGAAGCGAGACGATGGCCACGTCCTTGTGGCTCATGAGCGGCGCCCCGACGTGGGCGCCGCCGCCCGTCACCATGTTCACGACGCCTTTGGGCAGGCCCGCCTCTTCGAGGGCATGGATCAGGTTGACGACGGAGAGCGGGGTGTCGGACGCGGGCTTGATGACGACGGTGTTGCCCAGGATCAGGGCCGGCATCATCTTCCAGGAGGGGATCGCCATCGGGAAGTTCCAGGGCGTGATGAGGCCGGCGATGCCGACGGGCATGGCGCACCGACATCTGGAACTTGTTGGCGAGCTCGGACGGCGTCGTCTGGCCGAACTGGCGGCGGCCCTCGCCCGCCATGTAGTACGTCATGTCGATCGCTTCCTGGACGTCGCCGCGCGTCTCGGCGAGGACCTGCCCATCTCGCGCGTCATGTCGCGCGAGAAGTCCTCCTTGCGCCGCACCAGGATCTCGGCCGCGCGGTAGAGGATCTCGCCCGCGCTTGGGCGCGGGCAGGGCCCGCCAGCGCGGGAAGCGCCTCGCGCGCGCTGCCACCGCGCGCTCCGACGTCCTCCGGCCCCGAGTCGGCGAAGGTGCCGATGAGGTCGCGAGGTGTCGGCCGGGCTGCGGTTCTCGAACGTCCGGCCGGATGCGGCGGGCACCACATGCCCCCGATGTAGTTTCCGTAGGCTGTCGGCCGCGGCGTTGCCGCCGCGGTGTCCGCCTCGGGGACGGTCGCAGGTCACAGACCGGCGACCTTCTTATCCGTCCTTCGGGCGGACATGTCTGAGTTTCCCGGAACATCGCTCGCCTTCCGCGATCCACGATCTTGGGGCGCGCGGATGTTGCCAGGTCCAGACGGCCGGTGGCCTGGATCTCGACGCGGACCGAGCGCCTGGCAGTCACCGACCAGCTCGCCGCTGACGATGATGGACGGCCTCGACCGTCGCCCACGACGCCGTTGGCGCCGACGCGGAGGTCGCGCGTGATGCGGATCTGCCGCTCGACGTTCCCTTCCACGATCACGTCCTCGTCGCCCGTAGAGCTCGCCCTTGATGACGGTCTTGGCGGCGATGATGCACGTGCCCGGCTTGGAAGGGACGGCGGCGGCCGGCAGGACGCCCGTTCGTCTCCGCCGGGGCGGGGCTGGCCGGACGGTGGGGATGGTGGGCGCTTCCGGCGGCTTGGTTCCGAATTTCCGAAGATTCCCATGGTTCCTCCTGGTGGGTCGCTAGGGACCAGTCGGGACGACTCTGGAGCGGGCGACGGGGATCGAACCCGCGACACCGAGCTGGGAAGCTCGTACTCTACCGCTGAGCTACGCCCGCTCTATCGACGCCAGTGCCGCATCATATCGACCGCCCGCGGACGCAGTCAAGCATATCCGGCCGGTCCCGGGTGCTCAGGTGCGCGCGGTCACGCAGCGCACGGTGCCGCAACCATGGGCGTCGCGGGCGTAGAGGCGCCGGAGTGCGCGGCGCTCGCTCCGGCGCGGCGCATGTCGCTTCTTTCAATGCGGCGCGTGGGACCCCACCCACGCGCTCGAGCAGAAGCGTCTGCGCCGCGCCTCCGCTCGGCCGCTGCCACCCTGCGCCCCATCGTCTCCGCCCGCGACGCGGCGAATCGCGCGGTCGGCGTCAGGCACGTTGTTTCCACGCCGGACGAGCACGGAGGGCATGGTCACACGGCGACCGGAACGCGCCGAGCCGCGCGGACGTCGGGTGTCGCGTCGCCGGCGCTACGCTGGGGCGTGGGATAACAGCGGCCGCAGTGGAGGGGCGCCCGCAGAAACTTCCTTGTTGCTGATCGCTGGGGTGGGGCCCCCAGCGCCGTCCTCTATGAAGACATGCGGGCGCCCGGAGGAGGCTGCGCACCCCGCGCCCTCTAGTCGCCGGCGACGCCCAGCGCAGGATCAGCTGCGGATGAGAGACGAGCACCGTCGCGCCGCCGGACGCATCCTCGTGCGAGGAGGCCTCGAGGTTCAGCCGCAGCAGCGGCTCCGTGATTGGACGGCCGCACGTTGAAGTGCCAGTCCGCGATAGTCCACGGAGACGCCGTCCATCTCGTGATCTCGGCGTCGCCATGGCGCTCCTCGATGCGGCGCAGGCGCGCCCGCGACGTCCGCGACCTTCGAGTTGATCTCCCCGGTGATGAAGTACCGTTCGACGCGCAGCGGAGCCAGCAGCTCGCTCAGCTTCCGGCCGCGCGGCCGGCAGCTCCAGCACGAGCAGGGCCGGGATCATGCCGTTGTCCGCGTACCAGTTGTCGCGGAAGTAGAAGTGGCCGGAGACCTCGCCCCCGAAGACGGCGTTCTCGTCAGCGCATCCGCCTCTGATGAAGGCGTGCCCGACGCGGTTCATGAGGGCGGTGCCGCCTGCGCGCCTACGCGGTCGCGCACCGCGCGAGGCGCGCACGTCGTGGACGACCTTGAGCCCGGGGCACTTGACGAAGGACTCGCCGAGGAGGGCGGTGACGAAGTCGCCGGGCACGAACTGCGCCGGTATCGTCGATGAAGAAGCAGCGGTCGGCGTCGCCGTCCCAGGCCATCCCGATCTGCGCGCTTCTCCGCGACGCACGCGCTCCACGATCTCGCGGCGATTCGCCTCCTCGAGAGGGTCCGGCGGGTGGTTCGGGAAAGTCCCGTCGAGGTCGAAGTACATCTTGACCGAGCTCGAGCGGGCAGGCGCTTGAAGATCGCGCTGGCCCCGATGGCGCCCATGCCGTTGCCGGTGTCGAGCACGGCCTTGATGCGGGGCACCGTTGGCCACGTCGATGAACTGGAGCAGTGATCGGCGTATTCGTCGCACGATGGTGCGTCGGCGACGACCGTGCCTTCGCGCGTCTCGCTCGTCGGCGAAGCGGCCGGCCGCGATCGCTTCCTGATCTCCTTGATGCCGGCGTCGCCCGCAGGGGCGAGGGCGCCGCCGGCGCACCATCTTGATGCCGTTGTACTCCTTCGGGTTGTGGGAGGCGGTGATGATGGCGCCCGCCGTCGAGGTCCTGCGAGGCGACGTGGAAGTATATCATGTCCGTCCCACCACGCCGATGTCGGTAATCTCCGCCCCTGCTGCGCGCGCCCTCGATGAAGCTCCCGCGATCTCGGGCGACGACAGCGCGCACGTCGCGGCCGACGGCGATCCGCTTGGGGCGCCGCCGAGGTAGTCGATGAAGGCCCGGCCCACGCGGCGCGCGACTCTCGCCGTTGATCTGGCCGTCGGATAGATGGCGCGCGACGTCGTAGGCCTCTGAAGATCCTGGATCCACGATGACGCTCATGCCCTGATTCTACGTCTCCGCCTCGGAAGTGGTGAGCGGTCAGTCGCGTGCAGCGAGTGATCGAGATCACGGTGTCCTCGACCGAGCACGTGCGCCCGAGGCAGGCGCGTGGCGGCCGCGTCGCACGCGCTCGCCGAGCAGTGAGCCGTCGACGCGGCAGGACCTCGAGGACGCTGCCCTTCCAGACCACGGAGTCGCGCACCCAGGCCCCGCGCGGCCACGGCGACCTCCGCGGTGAGCACCGCGTCCGGTCCGACGTGCGCTCCCGCGTCGACACGGCATCCGGGTCCGACGTAGAACCGGCCTTCCAGCTCGCGCACCGTCGTCGATGCGCGCGCCGTGGATGGGCCGCCGCCGCGCGCGCGGCGTCGCCCGAGCTGGACGGGGAAGCGCGCGTCCAGGATGTCCCGATGCACCTGCAGGTACTTCTCCGGGGTGCCGATGTCGATCCAGTACCCGCGATGGACCCAGGCGCGCACGAGGTCGCCGCGGGCGGAGGAGGGCGGGAAGAACGCGCGCTCGATCGAATGTGGTTCTCCCGCGGGCATGAGCGGCGAGCGTCGACGTGTCGAGCACGTAGATGCCCGCGTTGATGGTGTCGGTGGTGATCTGGCTCGGGTCGCTCGGCTTCTCGATGAAGCGCCTGACGCGGCCGCTCGTCCGTCTCCACCGAGGCCGTAGGCCGGCGGGGTTGGGCACGGGGTCGGCACGAGCGTGGCCTTGGCACCGCTCTCGCGATGGCGCGCGCACCACCGGCGGGCAGGTCCACGTCCGTGAGCACGTCGCCGCTGTGAAGCACCACGGTCGTGTCGTCGAGATGGCTCTCGGCGTTCTTGACCGCGCCGCCCGTGCCCAGCGGCGTCTCCTCGATCGGCGTAGTGGATCCGGCGTCCGAGCGACGCGCCGTCACCGAAGACGGCCTGATGCGCTCCGGGCTGATAGGCCACCGAGAACACGATCTCGAGACGCCGACGCGGGCGAGGAGGTCGAGCTGATGGCGGCAGGAACGGGCGGTCCACCACCGGGACCACGGGCTTGGGGATGCTGAGGGTGAGGGGCCGGAGCCGGGTGCCCTCGCCGCCGGCCAGGATCACTGCTTTCATAGGTTCCGCGCGCGGGGCTCACGCGCGACGCGGATCATAGCATCGCGGTAGACCCCGAAAGTCGCGATCGACTATAGTCCGGCGCTTGTTCCGCGGCGGAGTCCGGAGGTGATGTAGCGACCTGCACGCGTCTGGAAGACAAGCTCGGACGGGCGAGGCGCGCTGGGAACGCTGGGCCTCGGCTACGTCGGCCTCCCGCTCTCCGGTCGAGTTCGCCACCGGCGGGCTGGCGCGTCACCGGCTTCGACTCGCCGAGGAGAAGCGTCGCCGCCGTCAACGCGGCGAGTCCTACATCAAGGACGTCCCGCGGAGCGGGTGAAGGCGCTCGTGGACGCGAAGGCAGCCTCGACGCCAGCAGCGACTTCGACGGCCTGGCCGAGTGCGACGCCGTGATCATCTGCGTGCCCACGCCCCTGGGCAAGACGAAGGACCCCGACCTCACCATGGTGGTGGACGCGGCCAAGGCCATCGCGGCAGCGGCTGCAAGCCCGGCCAGCTCGTGGTCCTGGAGAGCACGACCTACCCGGGCACGACGGAAGAGCTGATCCTGCCCATCACTGACGGCCAGGGCGCCTGAAGGTCGGCGAGTCGTTCTTCCTGGCCTTCTCGCCCGAGCGCGTGGACCCGGGCAACGCGCGCTTCACACACGCGCAACACGCCCAAGATCATCGGCGGCGTGACGCCCGAGACCTGCACCCGCGTGGCGCAGGCGCTCTACGCCCGCGCCGATCGACACCGTGATCCCCGTCTCCTCCACCCAGACCGCGGAGATGGTGAAGCTGCTGGAGAACACCTTCCGCAGCGTGAACATCGGCCTCGTCAACGAGGTCGCGCTCATGTGCGACCGCCTGGGCGTGGACGTCTGGGAGGTCATCGACGCCGCCGCCAGCCAAGCCGCTTCGGCTTCATGCCCTTCTATCCCGGGCCCGGCCTGGGCGGCCACTGCATCCCGATCGACCCCCTCTACCTCTCCTGGAAGCTCAAGACCCTGAACTACCGCGCGCGCTTCATCGAGCTGGCGGGCGAGATCAACTCCGAACATGCCGGAGCTACGTGTGCGAGCGTGGTGGCCGACGCCCTCAACGACCGCGAGAAGAGCGTGAAGGGCTCGCGGTGCTCGTCCTGGGCGTGACCTACAAGCGCGACATCGAAGACGTGCGCGAGTCGCCCGGCCTCGACATCATCAAGATCCTGGAGGGGAAGGGGGCGCGCGTGAGCTACAATGACCCCTACGTCGCCCGAGCTGCAGCTCGATCACAGCCAGGCCGTGATGCTGCGCCGCAGGACCTGATGCCCTGCCGTGCGCGCGCGCCGACCGTCGTGGTGATCGTGACCGACCACAGCTCCTATCGCTATCGCGGGACATCGTGGAAGCGGCGCCCGTCGTCGTCGACACGCGGAACGCCACCAAGGGCATCCGCTCCCCGAAGATCGTCAAGATCTGAGGCTGCCGAGGTGAACCTCCCCAACGCCCTCACCGTACTCCGCATCTTCCTGGTCCCGGTGCTCGTGGTGGTGCTGCTGACGCGCGCCCGCACGGACGAGGCCTGATGCCTGGGCATGGGATCTTCGGCCTGGCCGTGCTGACCGACTACTTCGACGGCTACTGCGCGCGGCGGCGCAACCAGGTCACGAAGCTCGGCATCCTGCTCGACCCCATCGCGGACAAGCTGCTGACCGCGGCCGCCTTCCTGTCGCTGGTGGAGATGGACGCGGTGCCGGCCTGGATGGTGATGATCATCCTGGGACGCGAGCTCGCGGTCACCGGCCTGCGCAACATGGCCGCGGGCTGGGGCCACCTCATCCCGGCCTCCGGCCTCGGCAAGGGCAAGATGGTGGCCCAGGTCGTGGCCATCTTCCTCCTGCTGCTGGCGCGGCATCCGCGCTTCGCCTGCCTGCACGCGCCGGCCTGGCCACGCTCTGTGGCTGGTGGTCGTCCTCGCCATCGTCTCCGGGGTCGACTACTTCTGGAGCTTCTACCGCGAGGTGTACCGCACTTCGCCGCGCCCGGAGCACGCGCCGCGAAGCCGCCGCCCCGCCCCTGGCCGCCAAGGCCCCGCTGAGAGTAGCGTCCGTCCGCCGCCGCGATCAGGGCGGCGGGCAGCGCGCCGCCGCCGCAGAGGCGGTAGACCTCGTCGCACGCTTGCCGTCGGGCTTGAAGGTCCGCGCGGCGAGCGCGGCGTCGAGGCCGAACGTGGCCGGGTCCGGGCGGCGGCTCTTGCCTTGCGGCGGCTCGAGGACGACGAGCGTGGGACGCTCCCGCGCCCACTCCGCGAGCAAGGGGCAGCGCTCCGTCGGGATGGTCGAAGTTGAGAGTCCTCGACCCGCACGTCCTTGGCGTAGGCGAACTCGAGATCGAGGGCGCGGGCGGTGGTGCGCACGGTCCGCGCGTGGTGACGACGTGATTCCCTCGGATGCGCGCCCGCTCGGAGCGCACGAAGTCCACCGTGTCGCGCACGCCATAGCCCGAGGCCAGCCCGTCACGTATTGGAACCGGTCGAGCTCGACCAGCGGCGCGCGCAGCGGGTCCACGAGCAGCGCCCAGTCGGCGCGGCCGCGGGCAGGAGCGCGAGCACGAGTCCGGCCGCCGTCATCACCCGCGCCGGCCCGGGACCGCCGTTCGATCGCGGTCGCAGAGGCCGTCCGCGCCCCAGGCGGCCAGGGCGGCGAAGCGGCCCGGTGAGGAACACGAGGTAACGCGGGAACCAGATGTCGCCGACGCCGGCGAAGGCGAAAACGGGCAGGACGATGAACAGCGCGACGAAGGCGACGGCGCGCGCGCGCAGGACGCGCCGACCGCACGATCGCGAAGAGAGCCAGCGCGATGAAGAGGGGCGTCCAATAGGTCCACAGCCACGACGCGCAGAGCGGCAGGTTCTGGGCCAGCCGGACGAGGGAGGCTCGCATCGCTCTTGGCGACGGCGACGCGGACGGTGGCCGTGACCTGCGAAGTAGCGCAGCAGCGGGTAGCGGTGAGGCCGCCCGCGACGGCGTAGGCCGCGATCAGCGGCAGCGGGCGGCGCAGGCGCCCGGGCGCGATCAGCAGCACGGCGGCGGCGGGCGCGAAGAACAGGAGGATGCCGAGGGCCTTGGCGAACACGGCCAGGAGCGAGAGCCAGCCCCAGGGAGCAGCCCATCCTGGACGCGCCAGCGCGCGACCAGGCGCAGGCAGAAGACGGCGACGAAGATGGCAAAGGTCGCCAGCGCGGGGTCGGTCAAGGCCAGCCGGTCGTAGACGAGCGCGTAAGGGCAGCGCGATGTAGAAGAGCCCGGCCAGCCGCCCACGCGCGCTCCGCCGAGCGCGCGGCCGAGCAGGACCGCGCCTGCGAGCGTCCCCGCCCCGAAGAGACGGCCAGAGCGCGGCTCGCCCAGAGGTAGTGCTCGCGCGCCCACGGGAAGAGCAGCGCGCCTCGCGAAGATCTGCAGGCCCCTTGCCGTATTGCCACGGCTTCTCGATCTTCTGCCCCTGCGGAGATCCAGATGGCCCAGCGGATGTCGCCCGTCTCGTCGAAGAAGATCGGCAGGACGGTGAGGGCGGCCAGCCGCGTGGCGAGGTAGGCGATCACGAGCCCGGCCATCCAGAGGGAAGTGGAGGAAAGCCGGCGGGACCCGATCACCGCGGGAGGGTAGCACGCGGCACGTTAGAATCCGTTCCTTCCCCGATGGCTCCCTCGCACGTGCCCGCGCCGCCCCGCGCTCCTCGTCGCCCTGATCGCGGCCGTCATGCTGTCCACCGTCCTCGACTACGGCATGACCGGCGACGAGGTGCAGCATCGGCTACGCGCGGCGCGTGCTGCACTGGTACGCCACCGCCGGGGCCGACCGGGCCGCCGTGGCCGAGGAAGACATCTCGATGTACCGGGGGCCTTCTTCGAGGGCCTGGCCGAGGCGGCGGCCAGCGTTTCGCCGCTCGACCCCTACGAGACGCGCCACATCGTGAACGTCGCTCTTCGGCCTGGCCGCTTTCGTCGCCGCCGCGTGTGCCTGGGCCGGCACCATGGCGGGGACCCTGGGTGGCGTGCTGGCCGTCCTGATGCTGGCCCTCACGCCGCCCGTTCTACGGCCACGCCTTCAACAACCCGAAGGACATCCCGTTCGCGGGCACCTTCGCGGATGGCCGTCTGCGTGATCCTGGCCGTCAGCGATCGCAGCCCGCGCCTGCGCGGACGCGACGTCCTCGCGGCCGCGCTGGCCATCGGCGTCACCGCCGGGCGTGCGTGGTGGCCGGGATCTCGCTCTTCGGTTTCGCGCTCCTGCTCTGGGGCGCGGTGGCCCTGGTGCGAGCCTGGGCGGAGGGGCCAGAGGCGGGCGATCGGGCGTCGTCATGCCCTGTCACTGGCTCGCGAGTCGTGCTCCTGGGCTGGACGATCATGGTGGTGCCTGTGGCCAGTGGGCCCAGGTCGCCCCAGTCCGCAACCCGCTGCGCGCGCTGGGCGCGTTCTCCCGGTTCTGGGAAACCATGGTCGTGTTCTACGACGGCGAATACGTGCCCAACGGCGCCGTCTCGCGCTTCTACATCCCCAAGTGGTTCGCCCTCACGATGCCGGAGACCTACGCTGTCGCGGCCAGATCCTAGGCCTCTGAGCCTGGTCCGCCTGTGGCGGCGGCCGGCGTGGCCGGTGGAGACGCGCGTCGCCCTCGTGCAGGCCGGGTGGCTCGCCGTGGTGGCGGTCGTGCCCGTGGGATGGGTTGTCGTACGGCACACGCCTCTGTGTACGACGGCCTGCGCCATTTCCTGTTCGTCGTGCCGCTGCTGGCCGTACTGGCGGGGCGTGTCGGCCGCCTCCTACTCGTGCGCGCGTCCGGCGGAGTGGACGGGGCCATCGCGGCCGTGCTCCTGGCCGGCGCGGGCGCCTTGACCTCTCGGACATGATCACCCGCTCTGCACCCCTACGAGGGCGCTCTACTTCAATCGCCTGGTGGCGGGAGGGCTGGGCCGGGCGGTGGAGAAGTACGACACGGACTACTGGTGCCTGACCTACAAGGAGGGCGCGGGTGGCTGCTCGCGCCGCTACGCGAAGTCGGCCTGTCCCGAGAAGATCCGCGTGGCCGGCCATTCCATCCTGCTGCAGACGTCGTACTACCTGAAGAAGACCGAAGAGGGGCGGCGGCTGTTCATGCCGGTGTCGCTCGACGACCGGCCGAACTTCGCGATGGCCACGACGCGCTTCGGGGATCACCGGCGCACGCCCGGCCGCCTCGTCCACACCGTGGACCGCCAGGGCGCGACGCTGCTCTACGTGTTCGAGGTCGAGGCTCCGGCGCTGTCCTGCGCAGCCGTAGTGCAAGAAAGGGCCGCCCGGTGAGGGCGGCCTTCAGGTCCCCGTGCCGCGGTGTGCTCTCTGCGAAGCTCGGCCTTGTCTCCGGGCATGATCGCGTCGTTGCTGTTCATGATGCGCACGGTGGCCGTGCGCTCCCGCACCGCGACGACCACGGCTTCGCCGAGGACGATGCGCGGCGTCGGCACCGACGGATACATGACCTTGTAGATTACGAAGAGGCTGCCCGGGGTGATGCCGTTGGCGGTTCCGAGGTTGAGGGCCATGAGCTGGCGGTCGCCGGCGATGGTGGCGTCGTCCTGCATGTCGACCACGGTGCCCACGACCTTGCCGCTGGGCGGGGTGAGGCGGGTCGGGCGCGGGTGCTCCGTGATGAGGGGCACCTGGACCTTCTCGAAGTCTTGAGGTAGTCGCCGAGGTGGATGTCCGCGCAGGCCTGCTCGACCACCACCGTCGCCGTGTTCTCCTGTACGAGGATCACGCGAACCCAGCCCGTGGTCTCGATCTTGGGGCCGATGCCGCGGCCCGTCTCCGGGTGCTTGACCGAGTAAGTCGCGTGCTGGAGGGTGTAGACGTCGCCCGCCTTCACGCCCGCGTTGGTTCCCTTGTTGAGGTAGAGGATGTCGCGGTCCGCGAACGCGATCTTCGTCGCCCGATCCTCAGAGCCGACGACCTTCAGGCTCTCGTCCTCGCTGCCGTCCACGATGTATGGAGCGCACTGGAGGCGCCGTCTCCTCGATCGAGGGGTCGAACTGCCGGGCCGGTGGTCCGCATCCACGCCGCGCGACCCCGGCGCCTCCGGCGGCGGACTCGGGCGATCTCTTCGGTCCCCACGCCGGTGCCGCCGGCGCCCGGGGCCACCACGTTCACGTCCGGGATGATCAGGACGCGTCGCCGGGGTAGATCCAGTGGGCATCCGTGATGCAGCGGTTGCGGTCCCAGATCTGCGGCCAGAGGTACGGGTTGCCGAGGAACCGGCGGGCGATGTCCCAGAGGGTGTCGCCCTTGACCACGACGTAATACGAGGGCGCCGTCCGGCACGGTGTCCGGGCAGTGGTTCCGGGACCAATGCGGAGGCAGCGTAGCCGGGCCTTCAAGAGACCGCCTTCGACGGCGGGGCGGGCTGGTCAGCCGGAGGCGGGCCGCCGGCCGGGGCCTTTGGCCGGAACCGGCGCGATCTGCCCGGGTCTCGGACGAACCGAGGACCAGGGACAGTGCGGCCACCACCGCACAGGATTCCCATACCCTTGCTCACAGCCAACCTCCTGGACGGCCTTGACGGCCCCGACCGTCCCCAAAACTCTCAGCGCGCGTCACATCGTTACGACAACGACGCCCCTGGGAATGTCCGACTGTGACCCGGAATTTGGGGGATGCTAACAGGAAAAGAGACGGCGCGTCAAGGACTTTTTGGAGTTTCTAAAGTGACACTTTAGCTTAGGCGGGCGGGGAGGGGAGAGGCGAGGGGAGGGACGAGGGGGCGGGCGAGGGTGTGACAGCTGGCGGCGCCTCGGGCGCCGGACCCGCCGGCAAGCCGGGGCCGGAGAGGAGGGTAGCAGTCGTCGGAGCGGGCTCGGCGGCCGGAGGTGGCGCCTTGTCGTGCGACCACTCTTCCATGAGGCTGCGGGCGGTGTCCGCCTGCCCGCTGTCAGGGAAGTCTTCCAGCAACCGTCCCAGGTGGGGAAGGGCCTCGGCCGTTCGGCCCTGAGCGCGAAGACACTCCGCCATGTGCAGCAGGACGAGGTCGAGCTCTGTTGAAATCCGGGTAGTCCTTGAGGATGCCTTCGTATCGAGCCACGGCGGCGCGCGCAGTACTGGCGGGTCTTCTGGTAGAAGTAGCCCGCCATGTACTCGGCCCGCGCGAGGTTCTGGCGGGATTCCTTGATGCGGTCTCGCGCGTTCTCGATGTACGGCGAGTCCGAATAGAGATCCAGGAGGCGCTCGTACTCCTCGAGCGCGTGCAGGGTCTGGGTCTGATCGCGATCGGGGCCGCTCTTCTGCCGGAAGTAGCTCTCCGCCACCTGGAACTGCGCGTAATCGCTCTTGGGATGGGACGGGTAGAGGGTCAGGAACTCTCGATAGGCGCCGATGGCCAGGATGTCGTTCGAGGTCCCGCCTTCCTGAAGTAGGCGTCGCCCAGGGCCAGGCGGCGCCGACGGCGCGTATTGGCTCTGCGGGAAGGCGTCGATGATCCGCTTGAAGTGCTGGCGGGCCGACTCCCAGTCTGTTCTTCGACAGCGCCTTCTGGCCCGCCTCCCAGATGACCTGGTCGGAGTTGCTGGTCAGGGTGGCGATGTCCGGCGCCCGTGCCCGCCGCGGAGAAGCCCATCAAGCCGGCGAGGAGACAGGCGCGAGAGCGTCCCCTCATGGCCTGCCCCGGATCCACTCCCACTCGCGCTCGAGCCCCTGCGCGAGCGACACCGTCGAGCGGAACCCGAGATCCCGGCTGCGCGGCGGTGGTGTCTGCGAAGGTGTCCCGCATGTCCCCTTTCTGTGCCTCGTCCCGTTCGACGGTCAAGCGGCGCCCGGTCACGTCCTCGATCCGGCCGCAGCATCGTCATCGAGGACCACCCGTTCGCCCTCCCACGTTGTAGACGCTCCCGGGCCTCCCGGAGTCGGCGGCGGCGCGGTCGCGGCCACGATGTCCGACACGAACGTGAAGTCGCGCGTCTGCCTGCCGTCGCCGAACACGTGGATCGGCTCCCCGTCGCGCTGCCTTGCAGGAAGCGATGGAAGGCCATGTCCGGCCTCTGCCGCGGCCCATAGACGGTGAAGTAGCGCAGGCTCACCACGGGCAAGCCGAAGTTGCGGTGCGTACGAGGACGGCCAGGGTGTTCGGCCGCCAGCTTGCTGACGCCGTACGGCGAGACCGGCTCTCGCAGCGGGCGTCTTCGCGCAGGGGCAGAGCCGGGGCCTCGCCGTACACGGAGGAGGACGAGGCGTAGACGACGCGCGGCCCACCCGCGGACCGCGGCGGCCTCGAGCAGCCGCTGCGTGGCCAGGACGTTGTGGTCCGTGTAGTGGGCGAACTCGCGGCCCCAGGAGGCGCGGACGCCGGCCTGGGCGGCCAGATGGAAGACCTGTCCCACGTCCTCGAGCACGGGCGGAGATCCAGGTCCTGGAGGCGGCCCTCGACGAGCGGAACGCGCGATGGTCGCGCGCTCTTCTCGAGGTTGCGCTCCTTGCGCGGATCGCGCGTAATAGTCCGTGAAGGCGTCGACGCCGGTGACCTCGTGGCCGGCGGCCAGGAGTGACTCCGTGAGGTGCGAACCGATGAACCCGGCGGCGCCGGTGACGACCACCTTCACGCCAGGCTCCGCCGCAGGGCGTCGGGAAGCCGGCGCGGCCGCCCCTTTGCGTCCACCGTCGCGTGTTCGGTCGTGCCGCGTGGCCAGCGGTCCTTCCGTCCCTTCGCGCCGCACCTCGTAGGCGAACGCGACCCGCGCCCCGCCGACGGTCGGTGACCTCGGTGCGCACTTCGAGCAGGTCGTCGTAGAGGACGGGCCTCAGATAGCCGCGCGCGTGGCTTCGATGACAGCGGGCGCAGGCCCGTCCGCCTCCAGCTCGCGATACGTCATGCCCGCTCTGGCGCAGCAGGTCCGTGCGTCCCACCTCGAACCATGCGAAGTACTCGGCGTGGTGGGCGACTCCCATCTGGTCCAGTCTCCGCGTAACGCACGCGGATGCTGGAGACGGAGACGCGCGGCTCAACGGGCAGCCTCGATGAGCCGCGTGCGGCCGACTCGGATCCCCGTGGCCGAAGACCGCGAACCCGCGACCAGGACTTCCGCTCCCGCTTCCACCAGCGACCGGATGTTGCCGAGTCCACGCCGCCGTCCACCTCGATCTGCGCCTTGAGGCCGCGGTCCTGGATGATGCGGTGCAAGCGGCGGATCTTGTCGAGCGCGGCCGGGATGAACTTCTGCCCTCAAAGCCCGGGTTCACGGACATGACGAGGACGAAGTCGAGCTCGAGGCGGGATCTCGTCGAGGGTGGCCAGCGGGGTGGCGGGGTTGAGAGCCACGCCCGGCCCGCACGCCCGCTCGCGCAGGAATGCCACCTGGCGCTGCAGGTGCGGCACCGCTTCCTGGTGCAGCGGATCCAGGCCGCCCCGGCGTCCACGAAGGCCTCCAGGTAGCGGTCGGCGTTCTCGATCATCAAGTGGACGTCGAGGGGAGGGGCGTCGCCTTGTGGAGCGACGGCGACGATGGGCGGTCCGAGCGTGATGTTGGGGACGAAGTGTCCATCCATCACGTCCACGTGCACGAGGTCGCCCCTCCGCGCGGCGGCGGCCGCCACCTGCTCCGCGAGGTGGGCGTAGTCGGAGGAGAGGATCGACGGGGCGAGGATCATGGGCCGCTCTGGCTCACGTCGAGGCTGATGGCGGTCTGCGGGATTCACGCGGTAACCCGAAAGCGGCGCCTGGCGCAGGACGAGGCCGGCGGGCGCGCCGGGGTAGGACCGGTAGCGCACCTCCGTGACCTTCAAGCCCGCGGCGCGCAGCGTCTCGAGCACGGTGAGGCGCGGGCCGGCCGATGAGGTCCGGCATCAGGTACTCGCGTTGCCGGGGCCTCGGCTCACGAGGAGGGAAGCGCCCTCGGCCGCCAGCGTCGTCCGTCTCCCCGGTGGGTGGGTGCTGCTGCAGGATCGTGCCTTCCTCCGCGCCGTCGCTCACCTTCGATCACCCGCCCGACCGGGACCTGCGCCTGCTCCAGGAGCAGGCGTCCCGACTCGGACGCTCTCACCCTCCACCGCGGGGACCATCAGGCGCCGCGGGCCCAGGCTGACCCACACCCGGATGCTGCGCTGCCGCTTGATTCCCGCGCCCGCCGCCGGCTCCTGCTCGACGATCAAGTCCCGGCCCAGCTTCGGGTCGTTCCGCCGCCCTTCCACCCGCAGCACCAGACGGCGCCGGGCGGCCAGCGCGCCGGCCTCCGGCAACGGCTTGCCTACCGAGGGAGGGAACCACGACCTCTTGAGTCCTCAGCACGACGCGCATCGTGGTGAGGGCGCTCAGGCCGGCGGTGACCACCAGGGCCGCCGCCAGCAGGCCGTACTTCACGAGGGCGATGGCGAAGCGCTTGATGCTCAGGCTCGTCTCTCTAGCCCGCTCCGCCCCGCGCGGACGAAATCGAAGCCTACCACAGCCGGCGCTCAGCGCCTCATCTTCACCAGGGCGGCGGCGAAGAACCCGTCGCCGCCGTCCCTTTCGGGGCGCGTGCGGAGGAATCGTCCGTCACGCAACGCGTCCGCCCACGCGGGAGGGGTCGCGATGGTGAGCTCCGGGTGGGCTTCCAGGAAAGGGTCCACGACCTGCTCGTTCTCCTCCGGCTTCGAGGCTGCACGTCGCGTACACCAGAGCGCCGCCCGCCGCCAACAGGGGAGCGACCCCTTCGAGCAGCTCGCGCTGCCGGCGCGCGTGCCCGGCGAGTTCGGCGGCGCGGGCCCGCCATCGGATGTCCGGATGGCGGCCCAGGGTGCCGAGCCCGCTGCAGGGAGCGTCGAGCAGCACGGCCTGCACGGGACCGCCAGCGGCGGCGCGGCGCGCGTCCGCGACGACGCAGCGCACGTTCGTCGCGCCCCATCGCGCCACGAGTCCGGCCATGGTCGCCGTCCGCGCCGGCGAGATCCGCCGCCAGCACCCGCGCCTCCGCGCCAAGGTCGGCGAGCAGCGTGGACTTGCCGCCGGGGCCCGCGCAGGCATCGAGGACCCAGCCGCCGGGCCGCGCCGCGACGTGGGCGATCATCTGCGAGCCCTGGTCCTGCACGTAGACGATGCCCTCCGCGGCCAGGCCGGCGAGGCTCCCTTCGCGCAGGCGCCACGAGCCGGGCACCCGCATGGGCTCGGCCACGATTCCCTCGCCCGCGAGCCGCGCTTCGGCGTCGCGTGCCGGGGTTCAGCGCGGAAGACGACCGGCGGCGTCTCCAGCAGGGCCGTCGCGCGCGCTCGTGCCGTCTCCGCTCCCAGACGCGCCAGCCAGCGCTCGGCCAGCCAGCGCGGAAGCGAGCCCACGGTGGTCAGCCAGGCCATCGGGTCCTTCTGCGCATCCGGCTCCGGCGGCGCCCCTTCGCGAGGCCAGGCGGCGGAGGACCGCGTTGACGAGCCCGGTGGCCCGCGGGGCCACCTCGCGCGCCAGCTCGACCGATTCGGAAACGGCGGCGCGATCAGGAACGCGCAGGCGCAGGATCTGGCTCGCGCCCAGCCGCAGGATCGTGAGGACGGCGGGATCGACGCGGCTCAGCGCGCGATCGACCGGGCCGCGATCGCATGATCGAGCCATCCGCGGTGGCGGAGCGTGCCCAGGACGAGCTCGTGCAGGAACGCGCGATCCCGCGGCGACAGGGCCTCGACGTCCGGGCGGGCCAGCCGCGGGGCCAGCCGAGGCCCGCCGCGTTCGGCGTCGGTCAGGACCTGGAAGGCGAGACGGCGGGCGGCGGTGGCCACGCCGGAATCACACGAGCGCGCGCCAGGCGCGAGGCGCGCCCGGCGGCAAAGGCGGCGGCGGCCATCGGCCGGCGGCTCTCTGGCTGCACGTCGAGAAGGCGCAGGCGCGTCCCCCGCCCGCGGCCACGAGGAGGCCGTCGCGATCGACGGCAAGCACCGTCCCCGGTGGCGCGTCGCCCGGCGCCGCCGGCTCCACGCGGGCCCGGAGGACCTTCAGATCGCCGCCGGCGGCCGTCGTCACCGTCCCCGGCCAGGGAGGAGGCCGCGGACGCGGCGCGCGATCTCGTCCGCGGGCCGCGTCAATCGATCCGGCCATCCTCCTTCTGGAGGATCGGCGCCAGCGTGGCCTGCGCGTGGTCCTGGGGCTGCGCGCGGAGCGCTGCCGCGAGCGAGCCCGTCGAGCGTCTCCAGCAGCACCCGCGCCCCCAGCGGCCCCAGCCGCGCCTCCAGCTCCGGAGCCGTCTCCTCCGGACCGATGGGCGTCGCGCGCGCGAGCAAGGTGGGTCCGGTGTCCAGTCCCTCGTCGATGAGCATGGTGGTGACGCCCGTCTCGCGCTCGCCATTGACGACGGCCCAATGGATCGGGGCCGCGCCCCGGTAGCGTGGCAGCAGGCGAGGAATGCACGTTCACGGTGCCCAGGGAGGGATGTCGATGACGGCGCGAGGAAGGATCTGTCCGTAGGCCACGACCACCTGCACCTCGGGGCGAAGGGACCGCAGCTCGTCGATCGCGGCCGGCTCCTTGATGCGCCGCGGCTGGAGGACGAGAATCCCACGCTGCTCGGCCAGGACCTTGGCCGGGGTGGCGGCCAGGGCCCGGCCGCGACCCTTCTCGCGATCGGGCTGCGTCACCAGCGCGGCGACGTCATGCCCGGCCTCGAGGAGGGCGGCGAGGAGAGGACGGCGAAGGCGCCGCTGCCGAGGAAGACGACTCGCACCGGTCCTGGCTCACTCCTCCCAGTCGTCGGTGCGCGCCTTCTTGCGGAGCTTGCGCTTCATGAGGTCCCGCTTCAGCGGAGTCAGGCGGTCGACGAACAGAAGGCCGTCGATGTGGTCGATCTCGTGGCAGAACGCGCGCGCGCGAGGAGCTCGGTGCCCTCGTAGGTCCGCTCCTTCCCGTCGGGTCCAGCCCCTTCACCACGACCGCGCCGGGCGCACGGGCGAGCCGCCGAAGCCGGGCACGGACAGGCAGCCTTCGTCGTGCCGCTGCTCGCCCTGGCGGAGCACGAACTCGGGGTTGATCAGCTTGATGAGCTGGCCCGGCTCCTCGCCGACGGAGAGGTCCACGACGATGACACGCAGCGGCACCGCGATCTGCGGTGCGGCCAGGCCGATGCCGGGGGCCGCGTACATCGTCTCCACCATGTCGTCGACAGCTCGTGGATGGTCCCGTCGATCTCCTTGACCTGTCTCGGAGGGCTTGTGCAGCGCGGGGTGGCCGTATTTCACGATGGGTCGGACTGCCATGATCCTCCGGTGATCTTACAAGGGCCGCGGGCCGGGGCCGGTCAGGCCGGCCGCGGCCGGCGCGAGGAACTCGGCGCCACAGGCGCCGGTGCCCTCCGACGTGCTCGAGCAGCTCGGACAGGCTGTCGCCGCCGAGCTTCTCGAGCAGCGCGTC
>ERZ1370068.2515-contig-1660_pt1 | contig 55265 bp, 89 predicted proteins | sample MGYA00561227_ERZ1370068 | MGnify/ENA primary metagenome ERZ1370068 (study PRJEB38410, sample SAMEA6850437) | metagenome | study: Metagenomic assessment of the ecological functions of the soil: analysis of the soil microbiota associated with the... | reverse complement strand
CGCATCGAGGCCGTGCCGGACCTTCCCGCTCCGTAGCGAGTTCTTGCTGGCATCTCGGCCTCATGGTTTCGAGACGGCGTTTCGCGCCTCCTCACCATGAGGGATCGGTGATCCTCATCCTGAGGAGCGCGCCTTCGCGCGTCTCGATGGATGTGGCCCCCGCGGTCTCAACTCCAGCCGCTTGATCGCCGTGACTTCGCTGCCCGCCGCCTTGATCCGCGCAATCGCCTCTCGCGTGTTTTCGATCACGGTCGCCATGTGATGGGCGTTGGCGTGAACGATGGTGTCGGCGTCTCGCACGATCGCGACATGGCCCTTCCAGAAGATCAGGTCGCCGCGCTGCAGCTTCTTCATCTCGGCGGCATTCAGCGCCCGCCCGAGGCCGTCCTGCTGCATGTCGCTGTCGCGCGGGCAGCCGGTGCCGGCGGCGTTCAGCGATACCTGGACGAGGCCGGAGCAATCGATGCCGAGCGAGCTCTTGCCGCCCCAGAGATAGGGCGTGCCGACGAAGCGTTCGGCGACCGCGACGAAATCCTTCTCCATCGCCTCGAGGCTGCCGACATGCCGTCGCGGCAGATACCAGCCCTCGCCCGTTACGGCGAACGCGCCGTCTTCACGGGCAACCGTGACCGCTGCGCCCATCGCCAGCGTCTCGACCGGCGGCAGCTTGATCGACGGGCCCGGGAACGCGAACGTCCGCAACGCCGTGACCTTGTGCGTCGGTGCTGCAGCGGCTCTGCCAGCGCGGCATCCGGAATCCAGCCGACATAGCCGTCGCCGTTCAATTGGCCCCAGGCAAAGCCTTCGCCGTTGCGGTCGTAGATCGTGACGCGCTCGCCCTTCAGCGCCTGCGTCGACAGCATGGCATCTGCCGACGGCGCCTCGCGCAGTGGCGCGATGGCGTCGCGCACGCAAAATTCCTCGCCGGCGACAAAGCGCGCGGCCTTCACCTTGCCTTCGAGATATTTGGCGGCGAGGTCGGGCCGTGCCGGCGTCAGGCGCGGGTCATCCATAGCGTTCGCTCAGCAGCTTGTAGATCGCGCGCGCGGCCTGGCATTCGCCGCCTTCGGGACGCGCGGGTTTTGCGGACGGCGTCCAGCCGTAGATATCGACATGCAGCCAGCTCTTTGCATCGGTCGACGAAGCGCTGCAGGAACAGCGCGCAGGTGATCGAGCCGGCAAAGCCGCCGGACGGCGCGTTGTTGATGTCGGCTGTCTTCGAATCCAGCCACGAATCGTAGGGCGGCCACAGCGGCATTCGCCACAACGGATCGTTCTCCTCTTTCGCGTGAGCGGCGACGCTTCGGCCAGCGTCTCATCATTGGTGTAAAAGGGCGGTAAATCCGGTCCCAGCGCCACCCGCGCCGCGCCGGTCAGGGTGCCGAGGTCGACCAGCAGGTCCGGCTTCTCCTCGTCGGCCAGCGCCAGCGCGTCGGCCAGCACCAGCCGCCCTTCGGCGTCGGTGTTGCCGATTTCGACCGTCGGTCCCTTGCGCGACTTGAAGATGTCGAGCGGGCGGAAGGCGTTGCCGGCCACCGCGTTCTCGACCGCCGGGATCAGCACGCGCAGCCGCACTTTCAGCTTGGCATCCATCACCATCTGCGCCAGCGCCAGCACGTTGGCGGCGCCGCCCATGTCCTTCTTCATGATCAGCATGCCGCTGGACGGTTTCAGATCGAGGCCGCCGGTGTCGAAGCAGACGCCCTTGCCGACCAAGCGTCACCTTGGGGTGAGCGGGATCGCCCCAGCTCAGATCGATCAGCCGCGGCGCGCGCGTCGAGGCCATGCCGACGGCGTGGATCAGCGGAAAATTCTGCTTCACGAGCTCGTCGCCGACGATGCAGTTGAACTGGGCGCCGAACCGCGTCGCCAACGCTTGCGCAGCCTGCGCCAGTTCTTCCGGGCCCATGTCGTTCGACGGCGTATTGATCAGGTCGCGCGCAAGTGCTGCCGCCTCCGCCATCCGCGCGATATCGGCGACGTCGATGCCGTCGGGCGGCACCAGCCGGACGTCAGGCCGCATCCGCTCTTGCGATAGCGACCGAACCGATAGCTGCCGAGCGCAAAGGCCAGCGTCGGCAAGCCGCACGTCATGCGGCGCATTGGCAAAGCGATAGACGCCTGGCGGCAGCAGGCCGGGCAGGGCGCCGGGCCGGAACAGGTCGCGGGATTTGCTGCTCTCGTCCTCCGAGGCCGAAAACGACCTGCGCGATCTTCCCGTCGGGCGCGGGCAGCGTCAGGCATTTGCCGGGCTTGGCGGTGAAGTCGTTGGCCGCCGCAAACTGCCGGGCCTGCTCGGGAAGCTCGCCGGCGATCCCGGCCCATGTCGTCTTGGTGGCGAAAATGATCGGAATGGCAGCGGCGCGTCGGGCGCGGTCTCGAACGGGGATTGCATGCGGGTCTCGCGGAAGGGGACGGGCGGGGTGGTGCTCGAAGGGCATAGCACGGCCGATTAACCCGCCGTTAGGGTTAACAGTCTATTGCTGGCGCGTTCGGCTCCATCCGTCAGCCTGATTCCGTGAGTTGAAGTGCCATGCGTCGACAGTCCAGCCATGCCGGTCTCTGCCGGGTCTCTCGCCCGGCTCCTCCCTCCGCGGCCGTGACAGCGGTTCTCGCCGCAGGCCTCGGCGGCTGCCAGACCATGTCCGACATAACGGGATCGCTGACTCATCGTCCCACAAGGCGCGAGCCGTTCCCGACGATCCGCGCGGCGCGCGTCGAGGTCTATGGCGAGCGCTATCGCGCCAATCCCAAGGACGCCGACGCGGCAATGGGCTACGGCCAGGCACTGCGCGCCACCGGCCAGCGCGCGCAGGCCGCCGCCGTGCTCGAACAGGCCACCATCGCCAATCCCGGCAACAAGGCGTTGCTCGCCGCTTACGGCCGCGCGCTCGCCGACAACGGCAGTTCGCAGGCGGCCTTCGACGTGCTGAGCCGCGCCCATTCGCCCGCCAATCCCGACTGGCGCATCCTTTCGGTGCAGGGCACCACGCTCGATCAAGATGGCCAAGCACGAGGAGGCCCGCGGCTATTACGCCGGCCGCGCTGAAGATCGTGCCGGAAGAGCCTTCGGTGCTGTCCAATCTCGGTCTGTCCTACATGCTGACGCAGGAGTCTGCCGCAGGCCGAGGAAACGCTGCGGCGCGCCCATTCCAATCCCCGCGCCGACGCGCGGGTGCGGCAGAACCTGGCGCTGGTGGTCGGCCTGCAGGGCCGCTTCGCCGAAGCCGAGACCATCGCCAAGGGCGATCTGCCGGCCGACGAGGCGGCCGCCAACGTCGCCTACTTGCGGGAAATGCTGAGCCGCAAGGACAAGGACAATTCGCGTCCTCCCGGCAACAAGGCGACCGTCCCGGTCGCAGCCCTCAACCGGCCGGACTAGAGCTTCGGTTCTGATTGATCAGAACCGAAGCGCCGGATCCCGTTTTGACGCTTCGACGCGAACCAGTAATCCACCTCGGATCGGTCCGGAGCAGGCTTTGCGCTCGAAAACGCTATCGGCCGGCCGCGAGTCGTCGTCGCCAGCGAAGCGGACTTCCCATGTTCAAAGCTGTCTGAAGTCAATCGAGCGTCAGCGATGCTGCGGCAAGCCGGGGTTGGCGACGTCGAACGGCGCAGCAGCGGCTGCGCCGATCGCCTCACGGCATCATCTGGATCTTGATGTAGGTCGGTCCGAGAATGACGATGAACAGGCACGGCAGGAAGAACAGGATCATCGGCACGGTCAGCTTCGGCGGCAGCGCGGCCGCCTTCTTCTCGGCCTCGTTCATCCGCATGTCGCGGTTTTCCTGCGCCATCACGCGCAGGCTCTGGCCGAGCGGCGTGCCGTAGCGTTCCGACTGCATGCAGCGCCAGACAGACCGATTTCACGCCCTCGAGGCCGGTGCGCTTGGCGCAGGTTTTCGTAGGCCACCTTGCGGTCCTGCAGGTAGGACAGTTCGGCCGTGGTCAGCGTGAATTCCTCCGACAGCGCGACCGACTGCGTCACGATCTCGACGGCTGACCTTGCGGAAGGCGACTTCGACCGACATGCCGGACTCGATGCAGATCAGCAGCAGGTCGAGCGCGTCGGGAAAGGCGCGCTTGATCGAGAGCTGGCGCTTGCTGATGGCGTTCTTCAGGAACAGCATCGGCGCCTGCAGCCCGAGATAGGCGGCGCCGACGCAGATGCCGATCTTGACCGGCAGCGATTTGTCCATGTGCGAGATCACGAACACGTAGAGCACCGCGCCGATGAAACAGCACGATCGGCGTCACCAGCGCGGAAGAACAGGAACGTGACGTAGGGCGCGTGGCCGCGATAGCCGGCCATGATCAGCTTGTCGCGCGCGGCTTCCTGCGCCAGCCATTTGGTCAGGTTGAAGTCTTCCACCACCTTGGAGACGAGCTGCTTCGGGGTCTGCCGCAGCGACACCTTTTCCGATTTGGCGAGGCGGTCGCGCTCGCGCTGCCGGATCCGCTCGCGCTCGCTGGCGACCGCCTTCATGCGCTTGGCGAGGCCTTCGCCGGCAAACAGCGGCATGATCAGCGTATAGGCGGTCGCGCTCGCCGCGATGGCGGCAAGCAGCATGGTCATGAACCGCGCGTCGTGGATCTTGGCGATCAGAAAATCAATCATGCTGCACCGTCAGAAGTCGAAATTGATCATTTTCTTCATCACCAGGACGCCGATCGTCATCCAGACCGACGCAGCCGACCAGCATCAACTGGCCGGTCGGATGGGTCCACAGCAGCGAGATGTAGTCGGGGGTCGAGAGGTAGACCGAGCAGCATCACGATCGGCGGCAGCGAGCCGATGATGCCGGCGGAGGCCTTGGCTTCCATCGACATCGCCTGGATCTTCTCCGCCATCTTCTTGCGGTCGCGCAGCACCTTGGAGAGGTTGCCGAGCGCTTCCGACAGGTTGCCGCCCGACTTCTGCTGGATCGCGATCACGATGCCGAAGAAGTTCGCTTCCGGCACCGGCATCCGCTCGTACAGCCGCGCGCAGGCCTCGCCGAGCGGCATGCCGATCGCCTGGGTTTCGATGATGGCGCAGGAACTCGCTCTTGCAGCGGCTCCGGCGCGTCGGCGGCGACCACCTTGATCGATTCGAACAGCGGCAGGCCGGCCTTGATGCCGCGCACGATGACGTCGACGGCGTCCGGCAGCGCCTTCAGGAACGCCTTCTCGCGGCGCTTCTTGAGATAGCCCAGAGCCCAGCGCGGCAGGCCGAAGCCGGCGGCGAAAGCCATGCCGACGGCCGCCAAGCAGTCCGCCGCCGACCAGTAACGCGAGCGACGAAGCCACCGCGCCGGAGATGCCGGACATGATCCAGAATTTCTGCGGCGTCCAGGTCCAGCCCGGCCTGGGTCAGGCGGGTGCTCGAGCGGGACGGTCTTTTCCTTCTGGCGGCGCGCCTCGAGCTCCTTCAGCGATCCCTCGACCTGCTCGCGGCGCGAGCGCTGGTTCTTGTCGGCCTGGCGCGCCGGCAGCGGGTTCGGATCGCGCGATCGAGGCGCGGCGCGACTCGGCCTTCTTCTCGCCCGACAGCAACGGATAGATGAAGACCCAGGCCAGGCCGCCGATGGCGGTGGCGGCGAGAAAGGCCAGTGCGAGCGTTTGTATGTTCATGGCTCGCGTCCATTCAGGCTCCGGATGACTTCGGCGGCATCGAGCGCGGCCGCAAGCCGCTTCTCTTCGCCGTAATATCGCGCGCGCTCCCAGAACCGCGGCCGTCCGATGCCGGTCGAGCGATGCCGGCCGATGATCTTGCCGTTGGCGTCCTCGCCGACCATGTCGTAGAGGAACACGTCCTGGGTGATGATGGTGTCGCCTTCCATGCCCATCACCTCGGTGATGTGGGTGATGCGGCGCGAGCCGTCGCGCAGGCGCGCGGCCTGGATGATGACGTCGATCGAGGCGCAGATCATCTCGCGGATGGTGCGCGAGGGCAGCGAGAAGCCGCCCATCGTGATCATCGATTCGCAGCGCGACAGCGCTTCGCGCGGATTGTTGGCGTGCAGCGTTCCCATCGAGCCGTCGTGGCCGGTGTTCATGGCCTGCAGCAGGTCGAACGCCTCGGGTCCGCGGACTTCGCCGACGATGATGCGTTCGGGCCGCATACGCAGGCAGTTGCGCACCAGTTCGCGCATGGTGACCTGGCCTTCGCCCTCGATGTTGGGCGGCCGGGTTTCCAGCCGCACCACATGCGGCTGCTGCAGCTGCAGTTCGGCGGCGTCTTCGCAGGTGATGACGCGCTCGTCGTGCTCGATGAACTGGGTCAGGCAGTTCAGCAGCGTGGTCTTGCCGGAGCCGGTACCGCCGGAGATCAGCACGTTGCAGCGGACGCGGCCGATGATCTGCAGGATCTCGGCGCCTTCCGGCGAGATCGCGCCGAACTTGACCAGCTGGTCGAGCGTCAGCTTGTCCTTCTTGAATTTGCGGATGGTGAGCGCGGGCCCGTCGATCGCCAGCGGCGGCACGATGGCGTTGACGCGCGAGCCGTCGGCGAGGCGGGCGTCGCAGATCGGCGAGGATTCGTCGACGCGCCGGCCGACCTGGCTGACGATGCGCTGGCAGATGTTGAGCAGCTGCTGGTTGTCGCGGAAGCGGATGCCGGTGCTGCTGGATCTTGCCGGCGACTTCGATGAACACCGTGCCGGCGCCGTTGACCATGATGTCGGCGATGTCGTCGCGCGACAACAGCGGCTCCAGCGGGCCGTAGCCGAGCACGTCGTTGCAGATGTCGTCGAGCAGTTCTTCCTGCTCGGCGATCGACATCACGATGTTCTTGATCGCGATGATCTCGTTGACGATGTCGCGGATTTCCTCGCGCGCCGACTCGCCGTCGAGCTTGGCGAGCTGGGCAAGGTCGATCGCCTCGATCAGGGCGCCGAAGATGGTCGCCTTGACCTGGTAATAATTGTCGGATCGCCGCGCTTCGATGGCGGGCGCCGGCGGCGGCGGTTTTGCCGGGCGCGATCGGCGGCGAAGCGACGACCGGGCGCCGGCACCTCGCGCGACAACGGCCGGCGCGCTGGAAGACGGCTCCGGCGCGTGAGCGGCGGGCTTCGGCGCCCGCGTATCGCTTCATCTCCGCTACGCTTACCAAACACGACGGTACTCCACGCGGGCGGCTTACTTTGGCCCGCAGCTTATCGATCAGGGGCGACAGGAACGAACCCTTCGGCTTCTTGGTCTCGCCGCGGCCTGTCAGCCGCTGCGCGATCTGCAGGAACATCTCGGTGGTGCGATGATTGGCGGAGATTTCCGCGATCATCTGGCCGTTGTTGGCGGCCGAGCCGAACATCTGCGGGTCGAACGGGATCGCCGCGATCGGCTGGCTCTCGATCGCCTTGGCGAACTCGCTGGCGTTGATCTCGGGCCGCTTCGGCATGCCGACCTGGTTGAGGCAATAGAGCGGCGCGCGGTCGTTCGGCCGCGATGCCTTCAGCAGGTCGAACATGTTCTTGGTGTTGCGCAGATTGGCGAGATCGGGCGCGGCGACGATCAGGATATCGTCGGCGCGCGATCAGCGCGCGCTTGGTCCAGCCCGACCATTGATGGGGAACGTCGAGCACGATGCAGGGCATCGTGGTGCGCAGCGTATCGAAGATCGCAGTCGAAGGCGTCGGCGCCGAAATCGTAGACCCGGTCGAGCGTCGCCGGCGCCGCCAGCAGGCTGAGATGGTCGGTGCATTTCGACAGCAGGCGGTCGATGAAGGCGGTATCGACCCGGTCGGGCGAGAACACCGCGTCCGGCAATGCCCTGCGGCGGATCCTGGTTGTAGTCGAGGCCGGCGGTGCCGAAGGCGAGGTCGAGGTCGGCGACCACCGGATCCAGCGCCAGATCGCGCGCGATCGCCCAGGCGACGTTGTGGGCGACGGTGGAAGCGCCGACGCCGCCCTTGGCGCCGACCACGGCGATGATGCGGCCGACCGCCTTGGCTTCCGGCGCCGAGAACAGGTTGCAGACCGAGCGCACCACGTCGATCGCGGCGACCGGCGCGATGCACGTAGTCGCTGACGCCGCGGCGCACCAGTTCGCGATAGAGCGTGACGTCGTTGATGCGGCCGATCACGATCACGCGGGTGCCGGCGTCGCACACGGTGGCGAGCTGGTCGAGGCCGGCGAGGATATCGCTGCGGCCTTCGGTCTCCAGGATGATGACGTTCGGCGTCGGCGCCGAGCGATAGGCCTCGATGGCGGCGGCCATGCCGCCCATCTGGATCTTGAGATGGGCCTTGCCGAGGCGGCGGTCCTCGCCCGCCGACTGCACGGCGGCGGCGGTTTCCACCGTCTCGCAAAACGCCTGCACCGACACCCGCGGCGCCGGCGCGATGTGATCGTCCGCGGACGGCGTGCGTGCCGTCCGGCTGCTGTTCGGGATTCTGGCGCGCGTAGCTGATCATTTGCCTGTATCGCTGAGTTTGGCCTTGTCGGACTCGGGATAGGTGGTCGCGGTCGTGGTGCCCTTGCGATACTTCTCGAAGGCGACGGTGCGCCGCGTCGGTATAGGCGGGCGTCTCGGGCCGCGGCTGCACGAGATCCGACGGATTGTCGATCATCGCCGCCAGGTTGCGCTGGTTGGCGCAGCCGAAATTGTAATAGGACTTGTTTTCGAAGTAGCTCTTGTTGTTGATCGGACGGTCCGAGATCCTCGGGCCACAGGCCGCAGGGCCCGGCGACCGCCGAGATCTTCGGATAGTTCAGCCGGATCGCCGCCAGTGTGCCGCGGGTCTTCCGGGATGATACTGGCGGACAGTGATCGCGCGCGGCGGCACGCCGGCGGCCGCCAGCGTCGCCTGGATCTCGCGCAATGATATCCGCGGCCGCGCGCGCGTTCGGCGTATTGACCGGCACGTCGATGCTGATGCGCGCCGGTGCCTTCGCTGCAGCCAGGTCTGCGCCAGTCCCATCACGTCGGCGCGCTGGGCGGCGGAAAGACCGCCGCGTCCGCGACCGACGAAGACGACGATCGAGCGGTCGGCTTCCTGGATCGCGATCGGATGACGCAGGCGATAATCGTCGGGAACGCTCGCCGTCGCCACCTCGTCGCTGACGTGCTTGCAGGCGCCCAGCGCCACGGCAAGACCGATCAGCGCTCCCGCCAGGCGGAAGGCGCGCTTGCGATCGGCGGATGATTTGGCTGTCATCTGTCGTGTCATCGTCCCGCCTCAGTCCGTAATAAAGCCATAGGTGCCGCGATAATTCCGTGCCGGCTCGACGCGGCCCGGAACGCCGTAGATGCGATTGATGCTGCCCAGCAGGTCGGCCTGCGGATCCGACGCGCTGGCAAAGCCGTCATCCGGGCGCGACAGGTCCTTCTGCGCGACCGCGCGCACGACATAAGGGCGTCACCAGCACCATCAGTTCGGTCTGGTTGTTGACGAAGTCGCGGCTGCGGAACAGCGTGCCGAGCACCGGCAGCTGCGTCAGACCGGGCAAGCCGTTGATGGCCTGCTTGGTCTGCTCCTGGATCAGGCCCGGCCATCGCCATCGCAGCCGCCCGACGGAATTTCCAGCGTGGTTTCCGCGCGGCGGGTCTTGATCGAGGGAATGGTCAGGAGTTGACGCCGATGGCGTGACCGCCTGCGCAGCGTGATCGAGTTGTCGTTCGACACTTCCGGACACTTCGGTCATCACGCGCAGGCTGATGCGGCCTTCGGTCAGCACCACCGGCGTGAAGTTGAGCGAGATGCCGAACTTCTTGAAGCTGATCTGGGTCGTACAGGCACCGCGTGAGCCGGGTCGCAGGAATAGCCTGTCGGGAATCGGAAATTCGCCGCCGGCGATGAAGGTCGCGGACTCGCCGGAGATCGCGGTCAGGTTGGGTTCGGCCAGCGTGCGCACCACGCCGGCGCTTTCCATGGCGCGGAGCGTCGCCGTACACCGACGGGACGCTGCCGACGCCGCCGAACGTGTCCAGCGCTACGTTGCTGGCGACCAGCGGACGGCCGTAGGCGGTGAACGGGTTGGCGTTGTTGAAGTTCACGACCGCGGTGCCGTAGGTCATGCTGGCCGGTGAGGTCGATGCCCATCTGCTTGATGATGTTGCGCGCGACTTCGGCGACCGTGACCTTCAGCATCACCTGGTCGCGGCCGCGGACCGCGATCGAGATTGACGACCTTGTCGGCGCCGCCGGCGAGGCGCGCGGCCAGGTCGTCGGCCTGCTGCGCCTCGATCGGGCTTGCCGCCGTGCCGGTCAGCACCACGCCGTCGCCGACGCCCTCGATCTGGATGTCGGAGTTCGGCAGCGACTGCTTCAGCGCGGCGCGCACGCCGTTGAGATCGCGCGTGACCGCGATGTCATAGGCCGCGATCTGCTGGCCTGGCGGGATCGAAGAACACGATGTTGGTCTGGCCGACCGCGGCGCCGATGATATAGGCGCGCTGGGCGGAGCGGACGACGGCGTTGGCGATCTTGGGATCGGCGACCAGCACGTCCTTGATGTCGCGCGGCAGGTCGATCACGATGGATTTGCCGATGCCGAGCGCGAACAGCGCGCGTTCATCTGGCCCGTCGGCGGCGGCGCGGCGCTGCGGCGCGATAGTCGGCTCGCCACCACCGGCGTCAGGGCCGGATTGAGCGTCAGCGCCGCGACGGCCGAAAACGACAGGGCGCGGACGATGAAGGTCCGCATCATCGGCTGATTTCCCCTGCACTTCATATCGTCCGTCCTCTCGGTCGCGTCTGCATCGACTGTCTGGCTGGCGGCACCGTGGCGTAGGGCGCGGATGCTCACCGCGCAGGTTGATGAAATGGCTGTCGGCCGGGGCTGCCGGCCAGGTCTGCGCTGCAAGGTATGAAGCGGCAAGACCCAGCTCCGCTGGCGCGGCAAGCGTGTTGGCGGCACGCGGCAATGCCGCCCAGCGCCGTTGGCGATGGTCAAGACGACAATGCGAGCGGTATTCATACGCTTCACTTTCCACATTACGCCGCGACGCTTCCGCCGCCGTGATGGGAGTTGACCAGCTATTCGTCAAAGCATGGTTAATGAGGCGTGTGTAAATTGCCTTAACGAGGCAGTTACCAGCCCGCGTATCAGCGCATCGCGAGGTGGGCGAGGTCGACCGCCTTGATCCATTCGGTCTCCGGATAGATCATCAGCGCGCCGATCGCGAGCGCGATGCCGTAGGGGATCCCGCTCTGCCGGTCGTGCAGGCGGAGCAGCCAGGCCTGGCCGTGCAAGCGGGTAGGGCAGCGGCCACTGCCGGAACTGGAGCAGCAGCAGCGTCAGCGCGCCGCCGAACAGCGACGCGTAGATCAGATAATTGAGGAGGTGGTCGAAACCGAACCAGAGCGCCGCACGCAGGCCGCGACCTTGGCATCGCCGCCGCCGACCCAGCCCATCGCAAAGCAGGCGAAGGCCGACCGACCAGGACCGGCGGCACCGGCGCCGAGATGCAGCGAGGATGTCGTGCAGGCCCATGCCGCCCAGCAGCGCGAGCGAGCCAGAAAGCCCGCCACCAGCGCCAGCGACACCCGGTTCGAAATCGTCATGGTGAAGAGGTCGCTCGCGGCCGCGAACGCCATCAGGGCCGGAAACAGCACAAGGCGGGCGATATCGAGGATCATGAAGTCACACAGCCCGTGCTGCCAGGCGGGGCCAGGAAGACGTCCAGGGAGGTCAAGCATGCGGCGAGCCTATCCACGAGAAATGAACAATCGGAAAACGGCCGCGCGCGACACGGGCGCGGCATGTGAACCGGCGCAGCTTTCGCAAACGACAAAGGCCCCGGATGACCGGGGCCCTTGGACGCACGTCGCGACGATCGCTTACTTCAGCGAGGTCGAGATCGTGTTGAAGTTCGTCGGACAGCTTGGTGCCGACGCCCTGGACGGCGGTGATGATCGCGATCGCGATGCCGGCGGCAATCAGGCCGTATTCGATGGCGGTCGCGCCGGACTCATCCTTCACGAAACGCGAAACGAGATTCTTCATAGTAGATAACTCCTGTGTACACGTGGCTGGTCGAACTAACGTTTGGTCTCGCCGGCGTTCTCAGCACCGTGACCATGGCGTTACCCTAAGAGTGCGACAATTGCGGCGCAGTTAATTCGATCGCGCAAAAACGCTGGGAACCCGCTGTTCTTGACGCAGAGTAAACGCGCAATTAAGCCAGTCGATAAAATGCAAGAACGCGGCGTGCGCCGCGTTTGTCGGCGCGCGCGCGGCCGTATCGGCCGATCCGCTGATTCACGGCTCCTTAAGCGCGAGCGGATACCCGTGACACTCTCCGATCGAGCGAGGCCGTCATGTCCAGTTTGCCTATGGAAGTCATCGAGATGGTGGGCCAGACCATGGCGAAGGTCGTGCCGGTCACGATCGCGTCTCGCCTTGGTGTTCACGGTGCTCTCGCATTTCTGGGCCTGCAATCCGGGCAAGCCGTGGTGGCGCAAGCGCGAGCTCGTCACCGACATCTGCTACTGGTTCTTCGTGCCGGTATTCGCGCGCGTCTTTCGCATCGGGCTGCTGGTGCTCGGCGCCGGCGTCGTCTTCAACATTCACGACGCCGACGAACTGATCGCGTTCTACGACAACGGCCATGGTCCGCTGTCGGAGCTTCCGCTCTGGGTGCAGGCGCTGCTGTTCCTGGTCGCTTCCGACTTCATGTTGTACTGGCTGCACCGCATGTTTCACGGCGGCGGCTTCTGGAAATACCACGCGATCCATCATTCCTCCGAAGAACTCGAGTGGATTTCCGCGGCGCGGTTTCATCCCGTCAACCTGTTCATCGGAACGATCATGGTCGACGTCATCCTGTTGATGGCGGGCATCTCGCCGAACATCATGCTCTGGGTCGGGCCGTTCACGACCTTCCACTCGGCCTTCGTTCACGCCAACCTGAACTGGACGCTCGGCCCGTTCAAATACGTGCTCGCCACGCCGGTGTTCCACCGCTGGCATCACACCTCGCTCGAAGAGGGCGGCAACACCAATTTCGCCGAGCACCTTTCCGCTCTGGGACATCATGTTCGGAACGTTCCGGCTGCCCGAAAGCCGGCTGCCGGACTAATTACGGCGTCGACGATCAGCCGTCGTTCCCGAGCGAGATTGCCGGGCAGACTGGCCTATCCGTTCCGGAAATAGGACATTTTCGAGCGCAAGCCTGTTGGCGCGATTGCGATTTGCTTCCTTAACGCTTGCTTTGACCTATGTCCGACAAGACTAGCTTCGGCGGCGGAAGCGTCTGCCGCGTCATGTATGAGTAAAGCGTATGAACACCGCCCGAATAGCCGTTCTGGCCATTGCCATTGGTGCAGGCTGCATTGCCGCCTATCTTGCGAGCGGTTCCGACAAGGAAGCTTGCCGCACCGGTCGCAGCAGTCCAGCAATCTCCGACCATGGATGTCCTCGTCGCCAGAAGACGATATCGGCCTCGGCCAGACCGTCACCGCCGAAAGCATGCTGTGTGGCAGACCTGGACCAGATCGACTTCGAGCGGCAGCTTTCTTCGCCGGAAGGACCGGCCAGACGCCATCACGCAAATCGTCGGCTCCATTGCCCGAGCGCCGTTCATTGCGGGGGAACCGATCCGCGAGCAGAAACTGGTCAAGGCCAACGGTTCAGGATTCATGGCAGCCATCCTGCCGACGCGGAATGCGGGCCGTCTCGACGGAAATTTCGGCGGAAACCGGCGCCGGCGGCATCATCCTGCCGAGCGACCGCGTCGACGTCATCTTGTCGAAGCGCGAGAAGCAGGTGGCGAGTTCCGAGTGCTCCGGCGGGGCCCGACATCGTCTCCTCCCAGACCGTTCTGACCAATGTGCGTGTTCTCGCCATCGACCAGGCGCCCAAGGAAAAAGAGGGACAAAATGCGGTGCTGGGCAAGACGGCCACGCTGGAAATGACGCCTGACGACGTGGAGATTTTGGGAAAAGCCCGCCTGAGCGGGACGTTGTCACTGGCATTGCGCAGCATCGCAGATGGCAAAACGCACCGTCGTTGCGACCGCCACCAATAGCAAGCTGATCACGGTTTACCGCGGAAGCGGCAGCTCGGACGTGCTCAGCTGCACGCCGCTTGCGCCCGCCGGTAGCGCGCCGGCCTTTGTAACAGCCGGTCTTCCTGCAATAGCGTCGAGCGGAGGCGGCTCACGGCCGGGACGTGTCTCGTTCGCGCCAATCGCTCTCGGGTTTGGGCAACGCCAATCAACAAGATGGTTAACATCCGCTTAACAGAACGGGCCGTTCTGCGCTTCGATCGGACGAAACACTTCAACAATCAGTTTCGCGTAACTCTTGCGGCACTTCCTCTCGCTCTGAGGCGCGTCGATGCCGCATGTCCGCTTGCCGTTCCAGCAATGTGTTGAACCGGTTCCGCCGCAACCGCCGCGGCGCGACCGTCGTCGAGTTCGCGCTGGTCGCGCCGCTGTTCTTCGCGACTGCTGTTTGCGATCATCGAGATCGCGCTGCATGTTCTTCGCCAGCCAGGTGCTTGAGACCGTGACGCAGGATTCGGCGCGCACGATCCATGACCGGTCAGGCGCAGGACCGGGAAATACACCGCGGCAGCACGTTCAAGGACGACGTTTGTCTGCCCCAAGCATCAGCGTGATGTTCGACTGCGTCGAACGGCATCTCTGTCGACGTGCAGAGCTACCCGCAGTTCGCCACCGGTCACCGTCACCGACCCGATCGCTGCCGGCAGAATTTCGTCGAGCCCAACAATTACAGCCCCGGCGGGCCCGGCGACATCGTGGTGGTGCGCCTGTTCTATCAAGTGGCCGATCTTCGTCACCAAGCTCGGCTTCAACATCGCGAATCTGAACGACGGCAAGCGATTCTTGACGGCGACCGCGGCCTTCAAGAACGAGCCTTTCATCGGAAGGCGGACCGATGACAGCAGCAGAAGATCGTCTCGCGCCTGCCGGCGCGCGGTGGCAGACCTCGCCCGGCGATCGCCGCGGTCTCGCCGCCGTCGAGTTCGCGCATGATCGGTGCCGCTGATGCTGGTGCTGTTCTTCGGCACGCTCGAGTTCTCATCCGGCGTGGCCGTCGACCGCAAGGTGACGCTGGTGGCGCGAACGCTGTCCGACCTGACGACGCAGCAGAACGATGGACAGCGCTCACCGACGATGAGCTGAAGAATTTCTTTGCAGCGAGCGGCGTCGATCCTGACGCCATATTCGGCGTCGCCGATGGAGTCCAACCATCTCGGAAGTATACATCGATGACGAAAAGGTTGCGAAGATCCAGTGGAGCAAGTCGGCGACCATCGCAATGCTCAGCGGTGCCCCGCAGGCCACGTTGCGGACTCCCAGCGGACAAGGTGATACCGTCGCCGTCCCCGCCGGCTTGCTGGTGCCGAAAACCTATCTGATCTGGAGCGAGGTCAGTTACACGTACAAGCCGAGCCATCGGCTACGTGATGGCGAAGGCCGGCATCACGCTTGAGCGAATCAAAGCTACACGAGGCCACGGCAGTCCGACTGCGTCGATTATCCGCACCGTCTGCGCACAACTTGTACGCCGGTCCCGTAGTCGCGCCTGCAATTCAGATCGGTCGCGACAAGACGAAGAAAGGCCGCATCTTGTGCGGCCTTTGTCTTGTTTCCGGCAAATTTCCAAAGAAGGTCGCGCCCTCTTTCGCGAATTTGCTCAGCCGGCGGCGCGGAGATTGTCGGCCGAAGATTTGCCAGAGCGGCGATCGGCCACGATTTCGTAGGAGATCTTCTGGCCTTCACGCAGCGTCCCGAGCCCGGCACGTTCGACAGCGCTGATGTGCACGAACACGTCATTGCCGCCGTCATCCGGCTGGATGAAGCCATAGCCCTTGGTTGCGTTAAACCACTTCACGGTTCCCATGCTCACGGGGGTAGTCCCTTCTCAGATATACATAGTCGTAGCCCACTCGTCGATGGGCTGGTGAGATCGAATTTTTGGAAGGGTCGTCAGCGTCTAAACCGGCTGTACCGGTGGATAGCTAATGTCGTCCGGCCGAAAATCGATGGCCAATATTATTCGATAGTAGGGTCCAAAACAATCCTGACGTGCACGATTTTTTGATCCGGCCGGCCGGACTGCCGCCATCGCGCACGACATGGAGGCTGTCGCGCGCGATGTTCGCAGGTCGTTCGGAGGCGCGTCTACCGGCGGCGGAACTGGCCGCCGCGCGGCGGTGCACCACGCGGGGCACCGGTGCTCGGACGCTCGTCCTTGTGGCGGAAGATCAGCCGGCCCTTCTCCAGATCGTAGGGCGACATTTCGATCGTGACCCGATCGCCTGCCAGCGTCTTGATCCGGTTCTTCTTCATCTTGCCGGCGGTGTAGGCGACAATCTCGTGCCCGGCGTCGAGCTGCACGCGGTAGCGCGCGTCGGGGAGGATTTCGGTCACCAGTCCTTCGAACTGGATCAGCTCTTCTTTAGCCATGGTGGTCTCCAGATCGATCGACGGCTAGCGCTGCGGTCGGTGGGTGCGGTTGGGTTGAGTATTCGGACGGCTCTCGCGATGCAAGAAGGCGACGCCCTTGAATGCCCCTTCCCGCCTGCTTGCCGGCCTGCTGCGCCGGACGCGGCGACTCGTGCCGGTTCGGCTGCGGCGCGGCATTATTACCACCACGGCGGCGGCGGCGGCGAGGGCCGTTCATGTCCCGGTGCCTGCCTCATGGAGCAGCCGCCGATCATTCGCTGAGCGTGACCGTGGAGTGGGCCGCGCGGCGCGCGGTGCGGACCGTCCGCCCCGGTGCGTGCGGACGCGCGCGGCGGCGCGGCGTCGCGGCTGCCCGGCGTGCGGCGGTCTTCCCGCGGCAGCGTGATGCGGATCAGCCGCTCGATGTCGCGCAGATAGCCCATTTCCTCGGCGCCCGCGATCAGCGAGATCGCAACGCCGTCGGCGCCGGCGCGCGGTGCGGCCGATGCGGTGGACATAGGTTTCCGGCACGTTGGGCAGGTCGAAATTCACCACATGGCTGATGCCGTCGACGTCGATGCCGCGGGCGGCAATGTCGGTGGCGACCAGGTGCGGATCTCGCCGGTGCGGAACGCCGCCAGCACGCGCTCGCGGTGGTTCTGCGACTTGTTGCCGTGAATGGCGTTGGCGGCGATGCCGGCCTTCTCGAGGCGCCTTCACCACCTTGTCGGCGCCGTGCTTGGTGCGGGTGAAGATCAGCGCGCGGTCGACCGGTTCCTGCTTCAGCAGCTGCGCCAGCACGCCCGGCTTGGCCGCGAAATCGACCTGGATGATGCGCTGGGTGATGCGCTCGACGGTCGAGGCCACCGGCGTCACCGCCACGCGGGCGGGATCGCGCAGCATCGCTTCGGCGAGTTCGGCGATGTCCTTCGGCATGGTGGCCGAGAAGAACAGCGTCTGCCGCTTGATCGGCAGCTTGCCGACGATTTTGCGGATGTCGTTGATGAAGCCCATGTCGAGCATGCGGTCGGCTTCGTCGAGCACGAGGAACTCGACCTGGCTGAGCTTCAGCCCGTTGCTCTGCACGAGATCGAGCAGGCGGCCGGGGTCGCGACCATGACTTCGACGCCCTGCATGACCGAGCGGACCTGGCGGCCCATCGGCACGCCGCCGATCGCCAGCGCCGAGGTGAGGCGGATGTGGCGGCCATAGGCGTTGAAGCTGTCGAGGATCTGGCCCGACAATTCGCGGGTCGGCGAGCAGCACCAGCACGCGGCAGGTCTTGGGCTGCGGCCGGATGCGGTTTTCCAGAATGCGGTGCAGGATCGGCAGCGCGAAGGCTGCGGTCTTGCCGGTGCCGGTCTGGGCGATGCCGACGACGTCGCGGCCGGTCGATTGCGAGAGGGATGGTTTGGGCCTGGATGGGCGTGGGCGTGAGGTAATTTTCTTCCTTGAGTGCACGCGAGATGGGATCGGCGAGGCCGAAATCCTGAAAGGAGGTCAAAAGATGGGTTCTTTCCATTACAAAGGCAGGCGCCCGGCGGTATACGGCCAGGAGCGCGCGAGGGGTGTCAGAGACACCCGCGTGTTTGGGGCGTCGGTTTTGTTAGCTGAAGGGGCAAGCCAGAAACCGTTGAACGGGCTCAGAACACGCGGCTCGCAGGGACCTGATGATTCTCTAGGTCACGGGCGATCATATGGAACACGAACGCGGCGCTTTCAAGGTGAATTCCTGAGATCAAGCCCGTTGACGGTTAAGGAAAGCGCAATCCGCCTGGCCCGATGCGGCGACCGCGGAAACCTGCCGCCGCAAATGCGCCAAAATGTCGTGCCGGAAATTTAGCCAATCGGCGAATTTGCCTTAAAAATAGATCATGTTGCCGTTAAAGCATACATTTTTGCGGTCCAAATATTAGGCAGATCTGGTCTCCCGTTTGCTCTCCGAATGACGGAGATTTCATAGCGATTATCAATAGGCTTATCCCGCTTTCGACGCCGTGGCATGGTTCTTGCGATTCCTGTTAACGCAGGCGGCCGTGGGGCCGTTTCGCAGCGTTTCAACGCCTGCGTCAGGGAGATGACATTTCATGCTTACTCAACTTACTCACGATATAGCGACGCTGAGCCGCCGCCGCTGGCTGGCGGCGACCGCCGGCCTGGTTTTGGGCCTGCGCCGCATTTTCACCAGCGCGAAAGCCGCCGACGACACCATCAAGGTCGGCGTCCTGCACTCGCTCTCCGGCACCATGGCCATCAGCGAAACCACGCTGAAGGACACCGATCCTCTTCCTGATCGACGAGCAGAACAAGAAGGGCGGCGTGCTCGGCAAGAAGCTCGAGGCCGTCGTCGTCGACCCGGCCTCGAACTGGCCGCTGTTCGCCGAAAAGGCGCGCGAGCTGATCACCAAGGACAAGGTCGCGGTCGTGTTCGGCTGCTGGACCTCGGTGTCGCGCAAGTCCGTGCTGCCGGTGTTCAAGGAGCTGAACATCGATCCTGTTCTACCCCGTGCAGTACGAGGGCGAGGAGAGCGAGCGCAACGTGTTCTACACCGGCGCGGCGCCGAACCAGCAGGCGATCCCCGCGGTCGACTACCTGATGAAGGACGAGAAGGTGAAGCGCTGGGTGCTGGCCGGCACCGACTACGTCTATCCGCGCACCACCAACAAGATCCTCGAAGCCTACTTGAAGTCGAAGGGCGTCAAGCAGGAAGACATCATGATCAACTACACGCCGTTCGGTCATAGCGACTGGCAGACGATCGTGGCCGACATCAAGAAGTTCGGCTCGGCCGGCAAGAAGACCGCGGTGGTCTCCACCATCAACGGCGACGCCAACGTTCCCTTCTACAAGGAACTCGGCAACCAGGGCATCAAGGCGACCGACATTCCGGTGGTCGCGTTCTCGGTCGGTGAAGAAGAACTCGCCGGCATCGACACCAAGCCGCTGCTCGGCCATCTCGCCGCCTGGAACTACTTCCAGTCGATCAAGACGCCGGAGCAACGAGAAGTTCATCAAGGCGTGGCAGGCCTACACCAAGAATCCGAAGCGCGTGACCAACGACCCGATGGAAGCGCACGTCATCGGCTTCGACATGTGGGTCAAGGCGGTCGAGAAGGCGAAGTCGACCGATCGCCGACAAGGTGATCGACGCGCTGCCCGGCATCGAAGCCAAGAACCTGACCGGCGGCACCTCGAAGATGCTGCCGAACCATCACATCACCAAGCCGGTGTTCATCGGCGAGATCAAGGCCAACGGCCAGTTCGACGTGGTGTGGAAGACCCCGGGCCTGGTGGCCGGCGACGCATGGTCGAAGGAGCTCGAAGGCTCCAAGGACCTGATCGGCGACTGGGTCGGCAAGAAGTGCGGCAACTACAACACCAAGACCAACAAGTGCGGCGGTCAGGGCTCCTGATCCCGGATCCGAGCCTTCCAAGATCCTACAAGAGATCCAAGAGAGAAGGCGGCGATGTCGCCGCCTTCTCCTCACACTCCTGCCGGGGTCGTCACAGTGTTTGCCAATTTGTCTTGACCGTTTTCGCGCGCTTGTTCTCTCAGTCTTCCTGATTGCGGCCTTCGCCGTGCCGGCGCTTGGCCGGCCCGTTCGAGGATGCGGTCGCCAAATTCGCCAATGACGAATTTTCCGACACCGACGAAGCGGTCGGCGCGGTCGCGCATCGTCGGGCAATCCGCTCGCCTTCCCGATCATCAGCGCGCTGCAGGACGGCCGGCTGTCGGCCGATCCGGACAGCAAGAAGGTCTTCATCACCCAGGCCGACGGCAAGATCATCGATGCCGCGACCGGCGCTGCCGTCGACAAGCTGCCGGACGGCGCGGCGGCCGTCCGCCTCAACAACCGCCTGCGCCGCACCGTGGAGGCCGCGCCTCGGCGGCCTGACGCTGCTGTCGCCCGATCCCGCCAAGCGGATCGCCGCCGCGCAGTCGGTGTTCAAGAGCCACGAGGAGACCGCGCTGCCGGTGATCGACGGCGCGCTCGCCAAGGAAACCAACAAGGCCGCCAAGGCAGGCCTTTACCGAGGCGCGCGCCGCCATCCTGCTGTTCAAGTCCGGACGCTACCGACGATCGACAAGCTCGGAGGCCGTCGCCGTCATCAAGGCGCGCGGCGATCAGGAAGCGCATGGCGCTGCTGACCAGCGCTCGGCAGCGACCAGCCGCCGCTGGTGGCGACATGCCGCGGCCGGCGCGATCGCCTCGATCCAGAGCAATCTGGCGATGTGGTCGATGGTGCAGAACGCCTGGTACGGCCTGTCGCTCGGCTCGGTGCTGCTGCTCGCCGCGATCGGGCTTGCCATCACCTTCGGCGTGATGGGCGTCATCAACATGGCCCATGGCGAGATGGTGATGCTCGGCGCCTACACCACCTTCGTGGTGCAGGAGGTCATCCGCACCCGCTATCCCGCGATTGTTCGACTATTCGCTGCTGATCGCGGTGCCGCTCGCCTTCCTGGTCGCCGGCGCGATCGGCGTCCTGATCGAGCGCAGCATCATCCGCTTCCTCTACGGCCGGCCGCTGGAAACGCTGCTCGCGACCTGGGGCCTGTCGCTGGTGCTGCAGCAGGCGGTGCGCACCGTGTTCGGCCCGACCAACCGCGAGGTCGGCAATCCCTCCTGGATGAGCGGCGCGCTTCGAGCTCGGGCAGATCACCATCACCTATAACCGGCTCTGGATCCTCTGCTTCACGCTCGCCGTGTTCGCGATCCTGCTCGCGATGCTGCGCTACACCGCGCTCGGGCTGGAGATGCGCGCGGTGACGCAGAACCGCCGCATGGCGGCCTCGATGGGCATCGCCACCTCGCGCGTCGACGCGCTGACCTTCGGCCTCGGCTCGGGGATCGCCGGGATCGCCGGCGTGGCGCTGTCGCAGATCGACAATGTCAGCCCCAATCTCGGCCAGAGCTACATCATCGACAGCTTCATGGTCGTGGTGTTCGGCGGCGTCGGTAATCTCTGGGGCACGCTGGTCGGCGCCTTCACGCTCGGCATCGCCAACAAGTTCCTGGAGCCGGTCGCCGGCGCCGTGCTCGGCAAGATCGCGATTCTGGTGCTGATCATCCTGTTCATCCAGAAGCGGCCGCGCGGCCTGTTCGCGCTCAAGGGGCGGGCGGTGGAAGCATGACGCCGCACGTCCTCACCCGCTCGCTGGACCGCAGCGCCACCGTCTTCCTGCCTGGTCGTCGCCGCGCTCGGCGTGCTGATCCCGCTGTCGAACCTGCTGCTGCCGCACGGGCTCGATTCTTCCAGGTGCCGACCTACCTGGTTGCGCTGTTCGGCAAATATGTCTGCTACGCCATCCTCGCGCTCGCGATCGACCTGATCTGGGGCTATTGCGGCATCCTCTCGCTCGGCCACGGCGCCTTCTTCGCGCTCGGCGGCTACGCCATGGGCATGTACCTGATGCGCCAGATCGGCAGCCGCGGCGTCTACGGCAATCCGATCCTGCCCGACTTCATGGTGTTCCTGAACTATCCGAAGCTGCCGTGGTACTGGTACGGCTTCGACATGTTCTCGTTCGCGGCGCTGATGGTGCTGGTGGTGCCGGGCCTGCTCGCCTTCTGCTTCGGCTGGCTCGCGTTCCGCTCCCGCGTCACCGGCGTCTATCTCTCGATCATCACGCAGGCGATGACCTACGCGCTGCTGCTGGCGTTCTTCCGCAACGATTTCGGCTTCGGCGGCAACAACGGCCTGACCGACTTCAAGGACATCCTCGGCTTCAACGTGCAGGCCGACGGCACCCGCGCAGCGCTTGTTCCTGCTGAGCTGCCTGGCGCTGATCGTCGCCTTCCTGATCTGCCGGGCGGTGGTGACCTCGAAGCTCGGCAAGGTGCTGATCGCGATCCGCGACGCCGAATCCCGCACCCGCTTCCTCGGCTACCGCGTCGAGATCCTACAAGCTGTTCGTGTTCACGCTGTCGGCCTGCATGGCCGGCGTCGCCGGCGCGCTCTACGTGCCGCAGGTCGGCATCATCAATCCCGGCGAATTCGCGCCGGGCAATTCGATCGAGGCGGTGATCTGGGTCGCGGTCGGCGGCCGCGGCACGCTGATCGGCGCGGCGCTCGGCGCCGTCGTCGTCAATTACGCCAAAACCGTCTTCACCTCGGGCCCGCTGGCGCCGTACTGGCTGTTCATGCTGGGCGCGCTGTTCATCCTGGTGACGCTGCTGCTGCCGAAGGGCATCGTCGGCACCTTCAATGCCTGGTGGGAGCCGTGGAAGGCGCAACGCGGCTGCGGCTAGCTGCCGCAAGCGCGGCGCGCGAAGACGGCGTCAGCGAACCGAACCCGGCGGAGTGAGCGCATGAACGTCATGGACACCCGCGCCACCTCCGCGCATGCTCTATCTCGACGGCGTGCACGTCTCCGTTCGACGGCTTTCCACGCCATCAACAATCTCTCGCTCGACGCTCGAGCCCGGCGAGATGCGCGCCATCATCGGCCCGAACGGCGCCGGCAAGACCACGATGATGGACATCATCACCGGCAAGACCAAGCCGGACGCGGGCACCGTGCTGTTCGACGGCGTCACCGACCTGACGCGGCTGGACGAGACCCGCATCGCCGAGCTCGGCATCGGCCGCAAATTCCAGAAGCCGACGGTGTTCGAGAGCCAGACCATCGAGGACAATCTGCTGCTCGCGCTCAATGTCGATCACTCGCGTCACGCGGCACGCTGTTCTGGCGCGAGCAGCACCGCCGGAGTCCGAACGCATCGAACGCGTGCTGGAAACCATCCGCCTGACGGACGCGCGCAACCGCCTGGCCGGCAGCCTGTCGCACGGCCAGAAGCAGTGGCTCGAGATCGGCATGCTGCTGGCGCAGGATCCGAAACTCCTGCTGGTCGACGAGCCCGTCGCCGGGATGACCGACGTCGAGACCCACCAGACCGCGGAGCTGCTAAAGGCGATCAACAAGGACAAGACCATCATGGTGGTCGAGCACGACATGACCTTCGTGCGCGAGCTCGGCGTCAAGGTGACCTGCCTGCACGAAGGCACGGTGCTGGCGGAGGGGACCATCGACCAGGTCTCGGCGAACGATCGCGTGATCGAAGTGTATCTGGGGCGCTAGAAGCATGCTGAAGGTCGACAACATCAATCTGTTACTACGGCGCGGCGCAGGCGCTGCGCGGCGTGTCGCTGTCGGCCGAGCCCGGCAAGGTGATGTGCGTGCTCGGCCGCAACGGCGTCGGCAAGACCTCGCTGCTGCGCGCCATGGTCGGCCAATACCCGATCGCGTCCGGCGGATCGATCACGTTCGACGGCGCCGACATCACCGGCCTGAAACCCTACGAGCGCGCGCGAAGGGCATCGGTCTTCGTGCCGCAGGGCCGCGAGATCTTTCCGCTGCTCACGGTGGAGGAAAATCTCAAGACCGGCTTCGGCCCGCTGCAGGCGCGAGGACCGCCATATCCCCGACGACGTGTTCTCGCTGTTTCCGGTGCTGCAATCGATGCTCGGCCGCCGCGGCGGCGATCTCTCCGGCGGCCAGCAGCAGCAACTTGCGATCGGCCGCGCGCTGGTGATGCGGCCGAAACTGCTGCTGCTCGACGAGCCGACCGAGGGCATCCAGCCCTCGATCATCAAGGACATCGGCCGCGCCATCTCATACCTGCGCAGCCTCGGCAACATCGCGATCGTGCTGGTCGAACAATATCTCGACTTTGCCTGCGAGCTCGGCGACAGTTTCGCGGTGATGGACCGCGGCGCGGTGAAATATGCCTGCGACCGCCAGAATCTCGATCCCGCTGAAATCAGCCGCCAGATGGCGCTATAAGGACAAAGCGTTTTCAAGCGACGCGGTTCTCGTTCGCGTGAGAAAACGCGCCAGACAAGGCGGGGGACGGATGCGGACCGAAATTTCCCGCGCAACGTCGGCGACATTCGCGGCCAACCGCGCCCGGGGCGCGGTGAGATTCGGCGTGCGCCTCACGGACGGCGTCACCCGCCGCGGCGACCTGCATGAATCCGGCTCGCTCCGCGTGCGGTTTCCGTCGCCTGAGGGCGAGGGGCTGTCGGCCGTTTTCGTCAACACCGCCGGCGGCATCGCCGGCGGCGACCGTTTTGACATCGACATCGCGGCCGGCGAGGGGACACGGCTGACGGCTAACGACCGCCGCCGCTGAGAAGGTCTATCGCGCGGCCGGGCCGGCCGCAGCGCTCAACATCGCGCTTGAAGGCCGAGGCCGGCTCCCATCTTGCCTGGCTGCCGCAGGAGACCATCCTGTTCGACCGGGCGCGCATTGCGCGGCGGATCGATATCGATCTCGCGGAAAACGCCTCGCTTCTGCTCTGCGAGATCGTGGTGTTCGGCCGCGCCGCGATGGGCGAGACGATGCAGCACGGCGAATTCGTCGACCGCTGGCGCCTGCGCCGCGGCGGACAACTGGTGTTTGCCGAGAACCATCCGGCTCGACGGCAATATCGGCGAAAAGCTCGCCCGGCCGGCCGTCGCCAATGGCGGCGTCGCCATCGGCACTGCGTTGATCGTGCCCGGCGACGAGGCGCTGCTGGAGCGGATCCGCGAGGTCGCGGATACATTCGGCGGCGAAGTCGGCATCTCCGCCTGGAATGGATTTGCAATGGCGCGCTTCTGTGCCCAAGATGCGGCGCCGGCTGCGCGCCGACATGATGACGGTGCTCGGCCGCGCTTCAACGGTGCCGCTGCCACGGCTTTGGCTTAACTAAAGGCGCTGGCTCAACTAGGTCGTTCAGACACTTTCAAGAGTGCTCGCATGAATCTGTCTCCCCGCGAAAAGGACAAGCTCCTGATCTCGATGGCGGCCATGGTGGCGCGCCGCCGGCTCGAGCGCGGCGTCAAGCTCAACCATCCCGAGGCGATCGCCATCATCTCCGACTTCATCGTCGAGGGCGCGCGCGACGGCCGCACGGTCGCCGAGCTGATGCAGGCCGGCGCGCAGGTTCTCACCCGCGCGCAGGTGATGGATGGCATCGCCGAGATGATCCACGACATCCAGGTCGAGGCGACGTTTCCCGACGGCACCAAACTCGTCACCGTGCATGAGCCGATACGATGAGTGCATCGTCATTCCGGGGCGGCCGCGAAGCAGCCGAACCCGGAATCCAGAGGTTATAGATCGTCGAGATTCCGGGTTCAGCGCTTCGCATGCGCCCGGAATGACGGAGTGAAGGCAACAGATGATCCCCGGCGAACTCTTCATCAAGGACGGCGAGATCGAGCTCAATGCCGGCCGCAAGACCGTGACGCTCACCGTCGCCAACACCGGCGACCGCCCGATCCAGGTCAGTTCGCACTACCATTTCTTCGAGACCAATCCGGCGCTGAAATTCGACCGCAAGAAAGCCCGCGGCATGCGGCCTCGACATCGCCGCCGGCACCGCGGTGCGCTTCGAGCCCGGCCAGACCCGCGACGTGCAGCTGGTCGCGCTCGCCGGCAAGCGCGTGATCTACGGCTTTCGCGGCGACGTGCAGGGCAAGCTTTAGAAAGCGCAGCCATGGAAAGGTCGCCAAGGACAAGATCGAGATCGGAATAGTGCTTCCAGGGCGGTGGCGCGCTCGGAGCCTACGAGTTCGGCGCGATCACGGCGCTCCTTGAATTGATGGATGAAATCGAAATTCCAGGCCGGGCCGTGCGCCTGGTCGCGGTAACCGGCGTTTCGATCGGCGCGATCAATGCGGCCTGTGTCGTCGGTGCCAGCGACCGGGCCGACGCGCGCAAGCGCCTCCAGTCCCTGTGGTCGGATCTGTCGCTGGAAACGCCGAAGCTGCTGGGGATGGCCGCGAGCCGTAACCGCGCATTGTTTCGGTGTGCCCGGCTTTTATTCGCCGCGAACCGATTTCTGGAATTTCCTCGACTGGACATACTACTACGGCACCGATCCCATGCTCGGAACGCTGAAGAAGCACATCAACTTCGATTTGCTGAACGGCAGCGCGACTGCTTTTGTCGTCACCGCGGTTGATGTGTCCTCCGGCGAATTGGTCCGCTTTCGCAATCGGCCGCACAAGACGGAGCCAAGACCGAGATCGGTCCGCGCCATATCCTGGCGAGCGGCAGCCTGCCGCCGGCATTTCCGCAACCCCGGTCAACGGCGCGAGTTTCTGGGACGGCGGGATCGTCGACAACACGCCGCTCGGCGACGCGATCGATGGGTTTTCCGGATCGAAGGACGCCGATTGCTTCCTGATCGTGATGAACCTGTTTCGGAAGAATCGCGCCCCGCCGAAGAACATGATCAGAGGTCAACGATCGCCTGGAGGAGCTGCGGTACGGCAACCGCGTTCGCCAGGATCGCAAGAATGCACATACCGTCAACGAGCTGCTGCGGACGATCGAAGAGCTCGCGGCCCTCGTCCCTGCCGGATCGCTCGATCAGCAGCTCGAGGCCCGGCTCTTCGAAGCCCAGCGCTTCACGGTGCTCGACGCGATCACGGACATCGATCTGGCCGATCCGGTGCTCGATGGCGGAAGCAGGCTTGCCGCTTTCGTCCGACAATCCGCAGCCTTCCGCGATTTTTCTGCCGAAGGCATCCAGCAGCGTCGATGATGTCGGATACAGAATTGCACAACTGAAGCTGCAAGCGCTGTTCAGAGAACACGGCCTGCTGCCGACGGCCCATTGATCCGGAGTTGTTCGTGTCGATCAAGATCAGACGTTCCGTCGATATCATCGACATCATCGGTGGCCCGCGCGAAGGAACGGAATGCTCGGTGCAGGTGTTGAGGCGAAAATGGAGGGCTGTGCCATGCTGCCTGCAATCCGCCTCGTTTCCGAAGCGGCCGAGTTCGCCGCGCACCGGCACGACGCGCAAGGCGCGCCCGGATTTGATGAGACGGTCAAGGCGGCGCGACGCCTGTTTTGACGATATGGGGAATTGGGGGCTGACATGTCCGTGAAAATAAAACGTTCCGTCTATGCCGACATGTTCGGGCCCACCACCGGCGACCGGGTGCGGCTCGCCGACACCGATCTCATCATCGAGGTGGAGAAGGATTTCACCACCTATGGCGAGGAGGTGAAGTTCGGCGGCGGCAAGGTGATCCGCGACGGCATGGGCCAGTCGCCAGGTCACCAACCGGCAGGGCGCGGCCGATACCGTCATCACCAATGCGCTGATCGTCGACCACTGGGGCATCGTGAAGGCCGACGTCGGCCATCAAGGACGGCATGATCGCGGCGATCGGCAAGGCCGGCAATCCCGACATCCAGCCCGACGTCACCATCGTCATCGGCCCCGGCACCGACGTGATCGCGGGCGAAGGCAAGATCCTCACCGCCGGCGGTTTCGACAGCCACATCCATTTCATCTGCCCGCAGCAGATCGAGCACGCGCTGATGTCCGGCGTCACCTCGATGCTGGGCGGCGGCACCGGGCCGTCGCACGGCACCTTCGCCACCACCTGCACGCCCGGCCCCTGGCACATGGCGCGCATGATCCAGTCGTTCGACGCCTTCCCGGTCAATCTCGGCATTTCCGGCAAGGGCAACGCGTCGCGCCCGGCGGCGCTGGAGGAGATGATCAAGGCCGGCGCCTGCGCGCTGAAGCTGCACGAGGACTGGGGCACCACGCCGGCCGGCGATCGACAACTGCCTGTCGGTTGCCGACGACTACGACGTGCAGGTGATGATCCATTCCGACACGCTGAACGAGATCCGGCTTCGTCGAGGACACCATCAAGGCGTTCAAGGGCCGCACCATCCACGCCTTCCACACCGAAGGCGCCGGCGGCGGCCACGCGCCCGACATCATCAAGATCGCGGGCCTGAAGAACGTGCTGCCGTCCTCGACCAATCCGACGCGGCCGTTCACCGCGCAACACCATCGACGAGCATCTCGACATGCTGATGGTGTGCCACCATCTCGATCCCGTCGATCGCCGAGGATCTGGCGTTCGCCGAAAGCCGCATCCGGAAAGAGACCATCGCCGCCGAGGACATCCTGCACGATCTCGGCGCGCTCTCGATGATGTCGTCGGACTCGCAGGCGATGGGCCGGCTCGGCGAAGTCATCATCCGCACCTGGCAGACCGCCGACAAGATGAAGAAGCAGCGCGGGCGCGCTGCCGCAGGACAAGGGCGACAACGACAATTTGCGCGTCAAGCGCTACATCGCCAAATACACCATCAACCCCGCGATCGCGCACGGCGTGTCGAAGCTGATCGGCTCGGTGGAGAAGGGCAAGCTCGCCGACCTCGTGCTGTGGTCGCCGGCGTTCTTCGGCGTCAAGCCGGACTGCATCATCAAGGGCGGCTCGATCGTGGCCGCGCCGATGGGCGATCCCAACGCCTCGATCCCGACGCCGCAGCCGGTGCACTACCAGCCGATGTTCGCGCGCCTACGGCAAGTCGCTGACCGGCGTCGTCGGTGGTGTTCACCTCGAAGGCGGCGGTCACCGGCGGGCTCGGCACGAAGCTCGGCATCGGCAAGAAGCTCGTATGCGGTGCAAAACACCCGCGGCAAGATCTCGAAGAAGAGCATGATCCACAACGACGCGACGCCCGAAGATCGAGGTCGATCCCGAGACCTACGAGGTGCGCGCCGACGGCGAGCTTCTGACCTGCGCGCCGGCCGAGGTGCTGCCCATGGCGCAGCGCTATTTCATGTTCTAAGGCGCGATCGGCAAAGGTGGATACCGGTTTTGCGTTCGATCGCGCTTCTGGGCTAAGGTCCCGCCCGGCGATACAGAGCCAGAACAAAAGTCCGGGAGGAATCTTCCGTGATTTACGTCGTTGCTACACTGACCATCAAACCTGAGACCCGCGCCGATTTCATTGCGGCGGCGACCGCCTGCATCAAGGAGACCCGCAAGAGCCCGGCAACATCGCCTATGACCTGCACGAGAGCGTCACCGATCCCGCCAAGATGGTGTTCGTCGAGCAGTGGGAGAACATGCCGAGGCGCTGGGGCCGCACCGCGCCGCCGAGCACATGAAGGCGTTTGGCCGGGTCGCGGTGAAATGCATCGACCGCGCCGCCGAAGATCGAGTACATCACCCGGAAAAGGTCGAAACCCGCTGATCATGATCGCGCGCAACCGAAGTCAAAGGCCAATACCGCTGGACCGAGGCGCCAGCCGACACCGTCGTGCTCGATTTCGACGACCGGCACCGGCGGCGGATGGCGATGACGGGCACGCGCGGACTGGAATTCCTGCTCGATCTCGAAAACGCGGTCGCGCTTGCGCGGCGGCGATGCGCTGGTGCTCGAAGATGGACGGCTGATCGAAGTGGTGGCGGCCGCCGGAGCCGCTGCTCGAGATCCGCGGCCGCGATCCGCTACCATCTGGTGCGCGTCGCCTGGCATCTCGGCAACCGCCATCTGCCGACGCAGATCATGGCAAAAGGCCTGCGCATCCGCCGCGATCACGTCATCGAGGCGATGGTGAAAGGGCTTGGCGCGCGCGTGATCGAGATCGAGGCGCCGTTCGATCCCGAAGGCGGCGCCTATGCCGGGCATGCGCATGCGGACGAGATGCCGCGCACCACCATGCCGGCCATGCGCACGATCATGCGGCGCATGACCACGGCCATCACGACCATCATCATGGTGACCACCATCACCATGACGAGCATTGCGACCACGATCATCACCATCCACGATCACTCCCATGCTCATGACCACAAGTGAGCCGGGCCGGCTCGAAGCGCGGGGCGGAATGACGGAAGGCGAGGCGGCGGCGCTGTACCGGCTGATGACCTGGCTGTCGCCGGCCTTTCCGGTCGGCGCGTTCTCCTATTCCAGCGGCATCGAATGGGCGGTGGAGGCCGGCGACATCGCCGACGCCGCCTCGCTTGCGCGACTGGCTGGCCGCGATGCTCGCCGAAGGATGCGGGATTTTGCGACGGCGTGTTCCTGGCGCAGGCGCACCGCGCGGCGTCTGCGCGATGACGACGCGGGCTGCGCGAGATCGCCGAGCTGGCGGCGCGCCTTCGTGCCGTCGCGCGAGCGCCAGCTCGAGACGACGACGCAGGGCCGCGCCTTCATCGAGATCGCGCGCGCGGCGTGGAATTGCGCCGGGCTGGACGAAACGATCGCCGCCTGCGACGGCGCCGATCGTCTATCCCGTCGCGGTCGGCCTCGTCAGCGCCGCGCACGGACATACCGCTTGCGCCGGCGCTGCACGCGTTTCTCCATGCGGTGGTGTCGAACTGGATTTCCGCCGGCGCCCGGCTCGATTCCGCTCGGCCAGACCGACAGCCAGCGCGTGCTCGCCGACCTCGAGCCGATCGTGGTCGCCGACCGCGAAGCGCGCGCTCGCAGCCTCGCTCGACGATCTCGGCAGCGCGACCTTTCGCGCCGATCTCGCCAGCCTGCGCCACGAGACGCAGTATACGAGGCTGTTCCGGTCATGATGAGCGCACGCCCTCATCACGTCGTCCCGGCGAACGCCGGGACCCATAACCACCAGTGTGCGGTTGTTATGAGAGCTGTCGGCCAGCGCTGTCGCAACAATGGAATTCACGTGGTATGGGTCCCGGCTTTCGCCGGGACGACAAGGATAGAGGATGCATCTGACATGTCCAACCTCTCACGGCCCGCTTCGCGATCGGCGTCGGCGGCCCGGTCGGCTCGGGCAAGACCGCGCTGATGGATGCTGCTCTGCAAGTCGCATGCGCGAGCGCTACGACATCGCCGCGATCACCAACGACATCTACACCAAGTGGGACGCCGAATTCCTGGTGCGCTCGGGCTCGCTGACGCCGGACCGCATCGCCGGCGTCGAGACCGGCGGCTGCCCGCACACGGCGATCCGCGAGGACGCCTCGATGAATCTCGCCGCGGTCGCCGACATGCGCGCGAAATTTCCCGATCTCGATCTGGTGCTGATCGAATCCGGCGGCGACAATCTGGCGGCGACGTTCTCGCCCGAGCTTGCCGACCTCACGATCTACGTCATCGACGTCGCGGCCGGCGACAAGATCCCCTCCAAGGGCGGGCCCGGCATCACGCGCTCGGACCTGCTCGTCATCAACAAGATCGACCTCGCGCCGCATGTCGGCGCGTCGCTGGAGAAGATGGATACCGACGCGCAGACGGATGCGCGGCGAACGGCCGTTCGTGATGACCAACCTGAAGAAGAGCGAGGGGCTGGATCGCATCATCGGCTTCATCGAGGCCAAGGGCGGCCTGCGGCCGGCGGCGCAGGCCAAGGAGAAGCGTCAAGGCCATCTAGAGCCTGCTCGCGCGCCAGACCGGTTAACATTTGTCCCGGGCGCCTGGCAGGGAAATAACTTCCGACGCGTCAGGCTGGAACCAAATCCGACTCTTCGCGATTAGCACTCTCTGGCGCCGCCAAAGCCGACTCGGCGGCGCCATTCGTTCATGCTCGATTGCCAACCCGCAGTTGCGTGCATGATGATCGCCATTCCATATTGCGCCGCGGTTGGCGTTCACTCCGGTTTCTGATTCTGCTCGCCCCCGCAGACGTCAGATGCTTCTGTTCGTCTTCGCCAACCTCCATCTTCCGAGTAAGCGAGTGGTTCGGCTGGGCTTCATTATCGGCTTCATCGCGCTGATCGGAGTTCTGCTCTCCGGTCTCGCGGCCTATCGCGTCCATGAGCAGGAACTGGCGATCGACGGCATCGCGCTGGCGCGCGCGATCGACGTTCATGCCAGCCTGGTGCAGGACCGCCTGACCGAGCGCGAGTTGCTGGCGCGCGTGGCGTCTGGCCTGTTTCGCGCGCCCTCGGTGGTGAAGGCCAACATGCTGCAGCCGCTGCGGTCGGCGATCTATGCCTTCAAGACCGATTTCGTGGTCGCGGCCTGGATCGCGCGGCTGAAGCCGAGCGAGCTCGACGCGGCGCAGGCCGAGCTGCAAGAGCGCCGGCTTCTCCAATCCGACGATTCGCGATTTCGACGATCGGCCGCTCGACATCAAGGCGATCGACAAGCCGATCAACGTGCTGATGGATGTCGGAGCCGCGGACGCCCGAGACAAGCTGGGCCTTCCGGCCGCGCCTACGATCAGCATTCGGTCATCGGGCCGATGCTGGCGCAGGCGCTGGCGGCGCGGCAAGCCGGTGGCGTCCGATCCCGATCCCGCTGCTGCGCCAGAACGGACCGGTCGGCATCGTGCTGGCGGCGCCGGTGGTCTGCAGGACGGCGCTGCGGAGCCTGCCGGCTTCGTCACATTCTCCTATGAGCTGGCGCCGCTGATGCTGGCGAATGACGACCGCTCGCTGTTCTCGGTGGTGCTGAAGGACCCGCGCGACGCCAACGACGAACTGCGTCGCCAGCGACCAGGGCGTCATCACGTCGCGCGCGGTGAATGCCGGACGGACCCGCGCCGTCGATGGTGCGGACGGTGACGTTCGGCGGCCGCGACTGGTCGCTCGCCTATTACGCCAAGACCAACGCCGCGACAGCGCGCGCAGCAGACCGCGGTCATCGTGGCGGCGATCGGCCTGGCGCTGACCGGCATCATCTGCGGCCTGTTCGGCTATGTCGCCTACAACAATTTGCGGCTCAGCCGCGAAATCCAGGTCCGGATCGGCTTCGAGCGGCGGCTGACGGCGGTCATCGACGAGCTCAACCACCGGGTCAAGAACATCCTCGCCGTGATCCAGTCGATCGTGACGCGCACGCTGCGCCACGGCTCCGACATCGATGTCGCGCGCGAACTGCTGATCGGCCGCATCCATGCGATGTCGAACGTCGTCACGCTGCTCAGCGAAAGCCAGTGGCAGGGCGTGCAAGCTGAAGGGCTTGTTCGAGGCGCGCGCCATCCCGCATGCCGACCGCATCGCGGTCAACGGCCCGGATATCGCCGTCAGCGCGCGCGCCGCGCAGTCGCTGTCGCTGTTGTTCTTCGAACTGCGCGTCGCATTCCGACGAGGGCCTGTCGCTGGTCGGCAAGCATCCGCACATCGTCGCGAACTGGGAAGTCAACGGCGAGGAGCCGGACGACGATCTTTCCATTTCCGCTGGGAAGAGTTCAACACCAGCGCGGCGACGCGCCGCGACCGACTCCGATTTCGGCCTGATCCTGCTCGACCGCGTCGCGCCGGAAGCGCTCGGCGGCACCGCGAAGCGCTATTTCACCGACGTCAGCTACGTCTACGAACTCACCGCGCCGATGGAGACCGTCGTCGACATGACCGAGCGCGACCGCACCGAACAATTCTCCGCGCCGGTGAAGTCGGCACGGCTAGAGCCTTCAGTCTCCGATTGCATCGGCACCTGACAGCCCCAGGATCTCTAGTTGTGACGCGTTTCTTCACGCTGAACTACGTCGGCTATGCATAACGCTGCATGCTGCGCGCGTTATCCTCATGCACGTTGCGACTCCGGGCATCGCCGTACGTCGCTTCGCTTCAGGCCGGCGACGGCGTGGATGAAGCCGGCAGCCACTGACAGACCACAAAGGCGGCCCGATCGGGCCGCCTTCTATCTCAGCGCATGGCTGTCATCAGCCGCCATTGCCGCCGATCACGGCGCGCACGGTGTCGTCGGGGCCGAAATCCTCGGCGCCGTCGACATAGAGCAGCGCGCGAGAGCTTCGAGCGCGCGCGGTTGACGCGGCTCTTGATGGTGCCGACCGCGCAGCCGCAGATCGCGGCGGCGTCCTCATAGGAGAAGCCGGAGGCGCCGACCAGGATCAAGCGCTTCGCGCTGGTCCTGCGGCAGCTTGTCGAGCGCCGCGCGAAACTCCTCGAACTCCAGATGCGCGTTCTGCGCCGGCTGGGTCTTCAGCGTCTTGGCATAGTTGCCCTCGGCGTCCTCCACCTCGCGCCGCCGCTTGCGATAGTCGGAGCGGAACAGGTTGCGCAGGATGGTGAACAGCCAGGCCGGCAGGTTCGAGCCGGGCTGGAACGAGTCGATATTGGCGATCGCGCGCAGCAAGGTCTCCTGCACCAGGTCGTCGGCACGGTCGCCATTGCCGCGACAGCGAGATCGCGAACGCGCGCAGGCTCGGCACCGACGCCAAAATGTCGTCGCGAAGTTGAGTTGGTGAGAGGCATTAGTCCCTCCATCGTTTTTGTCAGTTCGCCCCCGGCCTGAGCCGCGGCTGCTCCGGCCCGTCGAGCTTCCGGATCAGCTCCGCAAAGCGGTCAGGGACCCTCTGCCGCACCACGTCGTCGTACATGGCGCGAAGCTGATGGCCGATTCTGGACTGAATCTCGGCGTTGAGACCGCCCTGCTTCTTTACTTCCTTCATGATCTGATCCACGCTTCCCGCGAGTTAAGTCCCTGTATTTTCAAGATTATTCCTCGAAATGTAGGTCTTTGCCGCGCGCTGTTGGTCAGAGGCTAATGCGAAGTTCGCCAGAAAGTTCCGGAGTTGGGGAACTATTTGATGGAACTTTTGCCGTGCTCGGGCGTAATCCGGGCATCGAAGGGGAACCGGGTCGCCCTGCGTTGCCGGATGCGTCGACCCGTAGCTGAACCGATTCAGGCCAAGTTGCCTCAAGACAAGAATGGAGTGGGGATGTCCCGATCACAGCTCGTTGCTGAACATTTGCCGCTGTTGCGGCGCTATGCCCGTGCGCTGACCGGAAACCAGGCGTCCGGCGACGCCTATGTCGCGGCCATGCTGGAGGCCCTGCTGCAGGATCCTCGCTGCTGGACGAGCGGCATGGCCCGCGCGCCGGACTGTTCCGGCTGTTCACGCAGATCTGGAATTCGGTCTCGCTCAACGACAATGCCGAGGTGGCGACGCTGGCGATGCCGCCGGAGCGCCGGCTCTCCAACATCACGCCGTTGCCGCGGCAGGCCTTCCTGCTGCTGTCGCTGGAAGGCTTTTCCGAGGAGGAGGTGGCCTTCATCCTCGGCACCGACATCGCCGAGACCCGCAAGCTTGCCGGATGCCGCCGGCCGCGAGATGGCGGCGGAAATCGCCACCGACGTCCTGATCATCGAGGACGAGACCTTCATCGCGATGGACCTCGAGAGCCTCGTGAAGAATCTCGGCCACAACGTGATCGGCGTCGCCCGCACCCATTCCGATGCGGTGGCGCTTGCCAAGAACAAGAAGCCCGGCCTGATCCTCGCCGACATCCAGCTCGCCGACGGCTCCTCCGGCCTCGATGCGGTCAACGAACTGTTGCAGGTGTTCGAGGTGCCGGTGGTGTTCATCACCGCCTATCCCGAGCGCTTCCTGACCGGCGAACGCCCCGAGCCGGCGTTCCTGATCTCAAAGCCGTTCCAGCCCGCGATGGTCTCGGCGGTAGCGTCGCGATCGCCGAGTCGAACGCGCTTTCGACCGACGCATCCACGCCTCTGCCGACGAACGCGCGGGACCCCGACGCGCAAGCCGCGAATGTCGCCGCCGGTCAGCGCGCCCTCGAAATCGGGGACCGGCCTCGCGGGCAGAGGTGGAGTCCGCCGGATCGGCGCCGGCGAGCACCGAAAGTGCCAGCGCGCGTCGGCCACCGTGCGGGCGAACGGACCGATCTGATCGAGCGACGAGGCGAACGCCAGCAGCCCGTAGCGCGAGACGCGGCCGTAGGTCGGCTTGAGCCCGACGACGCCGCAGAACGACGCCGGCTGGCGGATCGAGCCGCCGGTGTCGGAACCGAGCGCGAGCGGCACGCACCGGCGGCGCACGCGCGGCCGCGGAGCTCCGCCGCTCGAGCCGCCTCGGGTGCGTGCCGGTGTCCACGGGTTGCGCACCGGCCCGAACGCCGAGTTCTCGTTCGACGATCCCATCGCGAACTCGTCGCAGTTCGTCTTGCCGACGACGATCGCGCCGGCCGACTTCCGAGCCGGCGCACGACGGTCGCATCGTAGGGCGGCACGAAGGTGCTCGAGAATCCTGAGGACGCGGTGGTGCGCATGCCGCGCACGCACAGAGTTGTCCTTGAGCGCGATCGGAACACCGGCCAGCGGACCGAGGCGGCGCCCGCCGCGCGCGCCCGGTCGATCGGCCGCCGCGCCGCTCGAGCGCTCGATCGTCTGGCGACGAGGTTGAACGCGTTGAGTTGTCCGTTGACTCGCTTCGCTGCGATCGAGCACGGCGCGGCACACGTCCGTGGCCGCCAGCCGTCCCGCGGCCACGCTCGTCCCGGATCTCGTTGCGCGTCGCGGGGAGCACGTCAGCCGCCGATCACGCGCGGCACGCTGAACAGGCTGCCGTCAGGCGAGGCGTCGGGCGCGTTCGCCAATGCGTCCTGCCGCTCGGCAGAGACGGCCTCGGCTCATCGTCGCGGTCCGCGGCGCCGAGTGCGTGCACGCGGGCGGTGCGCTGGCACGTCGCGCGTATCGAGCGCCTGAATCTGCTCGGCGTAATGCAGGATGTCGGCGAGCTGCCGCGCAAAGAGCGCCGCTTCCTCGCCGGTCAGCTCGAGATGCGCGAGCGCGGCGATGCGCTCCACATCGGCCAGGGTCAACGAAGCAGATACATATCCGTTCGATGCTATCACGCGAAACCAGAGACCGACGAAGGCCTCCGGCGCAGCTTTCGTGAATGTCGCGAAGCGACCTTCGTGGTTGTCGCAGCTGCCCTGATCACCCGGGACGATCGTCGACGCCGCAAAGCGGTCACCGAATCGCATGTCCGCATGGTGACCCGCGGTGCCGGACGGCACCGGCTGCTGCTCCCAGTAAGGAAACCGTGACCACACGAGAAAGGCGCGCACGTCTGCCGCTTCGCGCGCCCGGGCCACCTCTGGTCCGTCGCGGCGCTTCGGGATCACGTCCGGCGAACCGCACGGCCGCCGCAGCCATGAGAACCGGCCCGTCTCGTAATGGTCGCCGGCGTCGACGATCACCTCGCGGGCGAACGGCACGACTGGCAGCGGTCCTGACCATCAGCGACGCTGGCGCTGTCCCATGAATCTGCCGCCACGAGTCGAGCACGAAGTGTCGGGCCGCCTGCGCCGACGCCAACATGATCAGCACGCACGCCGCCGCGACGAGGAGCGCCGCACGCGCGGGCCTCGGCCGCGACGCGCGGCGCGACAGCCACGCGCCGGCGCCGAGCGTGGCCTACAGCCACGGATCGACGATGAAGACGGCGTCGCCGTAGAACCAGCGCCAGTCGAGCGGCGACAGCAGCCGCACGCCATAGTTGTTCAGGTAATCGAGGGCGACGTGCGAGTAGACACCGATAAATGCGAGCGCGAGCGACCCACGCGCTGCGCACGCGGACTCCGAGCTCGGGACTCGATTCGACGTTCGGATCGCGGTTCGAATTGTGACCGATTCGACGGTCGAGGCTCGAGTCCGTCGCGCCGCCCGGCTTCGTGACGCGCAGCCGCCCTGCCAGGACCATCACCGCGGTGAGCGCGATGGGAGCAAAACCTGCCCCAGAACGCCGTGCGTCCAGTCCGCGACGGAACGACACCGACGGCGTATCGGTGGCGAACACGAGCACGTCGATGTCCGGGAGGTTGGCCGCGATCATCAAGCGTCACGTTGCCGAAGCGGGTCCGCTGCTTCAGCCCCGCCTCGCCAAGCGCGGCGCCCACGAGCGTATGACAGATGCTGTCCAGACCTTGATTATGCCTGCCCCGGTGAGTCAGCTCCCGGAGGCTCCGCGAAGACTTCTGCCTCGAACACGAAGAGACGGGCGCCCCCGCGCCAGGCGGTGCGGGCGAGTCCGGCTTTCAGGCAGGCGTGCTCGAGAAACGTTTCGCGGGTCCACCCATGCTCGACGGCGACTTGCGGCAACAGCAGCTCCGCGACGGCGGCCGCGCGTCGACAATCAGGCCGTGGCGCTCGACCTCGATCTCCGCCACGTCCGCTACCTCGCGCTCGGGCGTGAGAACGAGATCTCGATCTCGAGCCCGGAGAGCCTGCGGCGGGGTAATACCGGTTGAAATCGCGGTCGGAGTGGCTGACGGCCTGCGCCAGGTGCTGCACGACTTCTCCGAGCGGCGCGTCGCCTTCGATTCGGCCAAGGCAGCCGCGCAGCTCGCCGTGGCCGGTGAATCGCGACGAATGCCCCGAAGAGGTCGTCGAAGACGCCACCACGCTCGATTCCGGAGCAGGCTGGCCACGAACCAGCGCTTCGAGCGAGCGCCGCGCCAGACGAAGCAGCCTTCACGTTCGGCGTCCACGAGCACGCCAGGATCCTCACCAGACCGCCGCGGCCATACCTGACCACCGAAGACTTGTCACCCGATACGTCGCCAGAGTCGCGATAGCACAGCACCCTGGCGCGTGTCGCGCCGAGTGCGCGCGCGGCACGGAGCACGGCAACCATCGGCCCGCCGCCGCAGGCGTGCTGCGGCTCCCGCTCGAGGGCGTCCATGAGCCCATCGGGATCGAGCGCCCTGACATGCTCGGAGCACCACCGCATCCAACGCCTGCGCCGCTCGCGCGTCGAGATAGTGCGAGAGGTCGCTGCTCGCGACCAGCAGCACCTGGGCGTTGTCGGTCGAATGCGCAGGCTTCGATTCCGCCTCGGCCACCGCGCGGGCCATCGCGCGTCCGAGATCCTCCGCGGTGTCCCGATCCTGGTGTCCCATGACGAGCGGCACGATCGGACGCCCTGCATGCGCCCGGCAAGAAACGGCAGCTGCATTTCGAGGGAGTGCTCGCGCAGGTGCGCGGCCGGGCGTTGGGCAACGAGAGGAGAGAGTGCGCCTTGACGCCGGCGGCGAGCTCCTCCGTCGACCGCGATCGGCCTGAGCGGCGTGTCCCATGCGCCGTCTGGCCAGACGGATACGCCGCGAAAGGGGACGAAATGGGAAGGGCCGACCAGGACGACGGATCAGCGCGGCGCTGACCAGCGCCGCGAACGCGCAGGCGCCCACCGCCCCGGAATAGACGAGACCGGCGTGCGGCACGATGATCGCGCGCAGGCGGTCGGCAGATCCGGATCGTGCCCGGCGCGCGCCAGCAGCCCGTCCACTGCCTCTGTCAGCCCGGCGGCCGCTCCTGGATACCAGGTGCCGGCAACTGCAGCGCGCCTGACTGGCGACATGACGTGATCTTTAGATCTCTGTCGGGATTCGGGATTCGGGATTCAGACCTCGAGCGCTCCAGTTCCGGGTCCAGGTTACGACGCCCCCGATCCCGAACTCCCGAATCCCGACTCACTCTTCTCGCAGCCGCTTGAGCGTCTCGAGATTCCTGATGTCATACGGATCCGCTACGATTGCGGTCGGTCGCGTCGTGCCGCGCCGACTTCTCCGTTTCGATCAGCAGCGGCATGCTCGGCAAAGCGACGATCGTGCAGCAGGCGGCGGAACGGCGCCAGGCCCAGTGCAGCCCTGGCCGATGTGCTCGTGTCGGTCGACGCGGCTGCCGCACGGGCTTCTTCGAGTCGTTGCCGTGAAAGACCTTCGAGCCGATCGAGGCCGACGAGCCGCTCGAAGGCTGCGAACGTCTCCGAGTAGCCTGACTCGCTGACGATGTCGTAGCCCGATGCGACGAGGTGGCAGGTGTCGAGGCAGACGCCTACGCGCGGCGCGTCCGTCGAGGTGATCGAGGATCGCCGCGATATGCTCGAAGCGGTGGCCGAGCGGTTCGTCCCTGGCCGGCCGTATGCTCCAGCAGCACCATCGTCCCGCTGCCGCGGCCGCGCGCGGAACGCGCTGCGCACGCCGTCGGCTACGAGACTGCAGCGCGTCGCTCATCCGTGCCGGTCGTGCAGGTGCCTGGGTGGATGACGACGCCCAGCAGGCCGAGCGCGTCGCGCGCGATCGAGCTCGTCGCCGCAGGCGGCGAGCGATTGCGCTCGCAACCCCGGGCCGGTCGTGGCGAGGTTGATCAGGTAACTGGCGTGCGACACGATTAGCGCGATGCGGGCTTCGTCGGCGTGCCGGCGGAACGCCTGGATCTCGGCGGCGTCGAGCGGTGCGGAGCGCCACCGGTTGGCGTTCCTGGTGAAGATCTGGAGCGCCTCACAGCCGTGGAGCCGGGCGCGCTCGACGGCTCGCGACACGCCTCCGGCCACGGACATGTGAGCGCCTATTCTCATCCTTCATTCAATGCACAATGCACAATGCTCAATGCACAACGCACAATGCCCGAGAGTCAACACTCGTCCTCTGAACGGTCGTCGCCGCCCGGTGCGCGATGCCAGGACGTCAAGATGCGGCGTCCGTTGGTCCTTGAGCATTGTGCATTGGGCCTTGTGCGTCGTTCTCGTCTCTCCCTCACCGGCCGCAGCCTGGGATTCGAGGCACACAAGTTCATCATGGATCGCGCGATCGCGCTCCTGCCCGCCGACCTCCGTCCGATCTTCGAGCGGCACCGGGCGGTGTGTAGAGCGTCTGATCGATCCCGACACCCGGATCATCGTCGGACGGTTCGACGAGGAGGCGCCGCACCACTTCCTCGACATCGACGTACGGAAAGCTACCTGTTCCGCGAGCTGCCTCGCGACTACGCGGCGGCGGTCAAGAAGTTCGGCGAGCGCCGGGTGCAGCGGGATGGCACGCTGCCGTGGCGGGCTCAGGTGGCTATTTCGACCGCCTGCGGATGGCGTTCGACACCATGCGTCAACGTGGTGGCGTGAGCGCCGAGCTCGACGCCATCCGGATTGCCGCCGCCCTGGCTCACTACGTGTCGGACTCGGTCCAGCCATTCCATGCCGTCGTCAACTACGACGGCCAGCTGACGCAGCAGCAGGGGATTCATTCCCGCTTCGAGACCGCGTTGTTCCAGCGCTTCAGCACGCAGCTGGCGATCGCGCCGTCGCCAATCGCCCCGGTGCGCGACCTGACCGGCGCCATCTTCGATACCCTGATCGAGGGCATGCGTCTCTGTGCCCGCCATTCTCGAGGCCGACCCGGCACTGCCGCCGGCGGCCGGTGATGACGATGCCGCTTACCACGACGCGTTTTTCCGCGGCGCGAAACCGGTTCTGGAGCGGCGGCTGAACGAATCGATCGCGCTCGTGGCGGCCAGCCATCAGCGGGGCGTGGAGTGTAATTCGCGCCGTCGACCTGCGCTCTGGCATCTCGCCCGGAAAGTCCACGAAGGTCGCGTTGCGCATACACGATGCTCACGAAGCATAGCTTTCAAAGAGTGGCTTCGTGCCCTTCGTGTGTGCCCGCAGGGCCTTCTGTGGTTCCGACTTCACTGCGCTCCGCACCCGCTTTTTGATATCGTCCTTTCAATGGACGTGTTCGTGATCCCGCTGGCGCGCGACAGTACGAGCTCTACTGCGAGCCGGCAGCGGATGCGATTCCGGCGTCGCCCGACGCGTCCGCCGGACGATCACGGCGAGCTGGACAGCCTGACGTCGCGCGACGCCCGGCGCAGGCTGTCTCGACAAGTGGCGGTCGCAATTCGCGAACATCCTGCGCTCGGTGGAGCAGCGTCGCATCGGACGCCGGCGGCCGAGCCGCCGGTGGGCTGGCTCGACGCATGCAGGAACGAATGCTGGCGTGGGTGGCCGAGCGCATCGCGGAACAGCGTCTGCTCGTGGAATCTCCGCAATCCTGACCGCCGCCGTGGCCGTGCATCCCCAGGACATGACCTCGAGCAGGTCATGACGCTCATCACCCGCAAGCTGCAGCGCGACTACGAGCGTCATCGGCTCTGGCTGATTATCGATACCGTCGGCATGGCATTGTCCTGGGCCGCTCGTCGTCATCCCCGGTCCGAACGTGTTGCTGTATTACTTCATGATTCGCGTGGGCGGGCACTGGTTCTCGATGCTCGGGGCGAAACATGGTCTGGCGGCACGCGTCATGGAGCGGCCGGCCGTCCCCGCCGCTCGACCGAGCTTCCGCGACGCGGCCACGCTCGATCCGCCGCGCGCGAGCGGCGGCACACGATGTGGCCGATCGTCTCCGGCTGCAGCATCTTTCCAGCTTCTTTCGAGCGGTGGTGGCGATTAGGCACGCGTAAGCCGCAGGCACGAACTGCACCATCGCTGTTGTTCCAGGTCCCAGGTGCCAGGTGCCACGTGCGCCACGCGCTCGAGTGGGTCTCCAAAGAGCGTCTTCGTGTCCTTCGTGCCTGCCCGAAGGGCCTTCGTGGTTCACGGTCTGCCAAGGTTCCAGGTCCTCGTGAAGCTCAGCGAGCTCGCCGCCCGCCTCGGTTGCCGGCTCGAGGGCGACGGCAACGTCGACGTCACGCGTGTCACCGGCATCCAGGACGCCGGTCCAGGCGACCGTGACCTTCATCGCCAACTCGAAATACGAGAAGCTGCTCGCGACCACGCGCGCCTCGGCGGTGATCCTCGCGTGAAGACGGGCTCGCGGCGCCGACGGCCGTCTTGCGGCGCGCGATCTCGCACCTCGCGTTCGCCCGCGCTGTCGGGCTATTTGCCCCGGAATGGCGGCCGGCGCCGGGCATTCACACGCTCATCCTCCATCGCGCCGACGGCCAGCCTTGGCGAGGGCGTCTCGGTAGGACCGTTCGTCACGATCGGCGAGGGCGCTCGATTGGCGCCGCACCGTCATCTTCCCAAGCGTCGCCGATCGGTGCCGGCGCGAAGATTGGCGAGCGACTGCGTCGTGCACTCCAACTCATCGATCCGGGAGCGTGTCACGCTCGGGAATCGTGTCGTCCTGCAGAACGGCGCCGTCGTCGGCAGCGACGGCCTGGGTTTGCCCGCCGCGGGGACGGCACGCACGAGAAGATCCCGCAGGTCGCTACCGTCGTCATCGAGGACGACGTGGAGCTCGGGGCGAACGCGACCGTGGATCGTCCGGCCGTGGGCGAGACGCGCATCCGGCAGGGCACCAAGATCGACAACCTGGTGCACATCGTACACGGCGTGTCGGTCGGCACGAACGTGCTGATGGCGGCGCAGGTGGGCGTGGCCGGGAGCACCGAGGTCGCAGAACGACGCGGTGCTCGGCGGTCAGGCGGGGATCACGGGGCACATCACGATCGAAGCGTGGCGCGGTGGTTGCCGCGCACGCCGGGGTGACTCAACTCGGTCGAGGCGGGCCTCATGGTCGCCGGCTACCCGGCCATCGACAGCCGCGAGTGGCGGCGTTCCTCGGCGGTGTTCCGCCGGCTGCCAGAAATCAAGCGCCGGCATCGAAGCGCTCGAGGCGGTGTTCGCGCGCTGACCGGGCAATCCGGGCCGCGCGCCAGGTCGAGGATCCCAGAGTGAGGGCGTTGCGCGCTGGCGCAGCGCGATCCTGCTGTTCCCGGCTCTGCCGACCGCTCAACCCGCCGCGCCGGCGGCACCCGACGCGAGCGGACCCGATTAACCTCACACGGTTCGCGTTTCATTTCGTGCCGTGGCGCAGCTGTCGAGCGACGACCCCGCTCTACGTCGGGGACGCCAACTACGGCGGCGAAGTCGATCTGGCCGACTACCGCGTGGGCCGCGCCATCTTCTACGCCAACTACCAGGTCATCCTCGGCGAAACAGTTTCGCGCCTTCGATCCCAATCAGAGCAACTGCATCCGGCCCCGCGTGTCGGCACGGTTGCACGTGCTCGAGGCGGCGCTCGTCTTCACCACGAGTCGCGGCACCTCAGTCGACCGCGAGAAGCGAGATGCCGGTGGACTGGAACATGCTCGGGCGCGCGGCTGAGCCTGGTCGTTCGTCTGGCCGCCTTCGATGCTCGACGCGCGCCGACATGCGCGGCGTAGTCGCAACGATCGTTCGTCGACTACGAATGGGAGATCGACGCCGGCGCCCGCGGAACGATGCCCCGTGTCGCTCGGGTCGCCGTCGTGTCGGAAGGGGCGGTGCGCCGTCTCGGAGTCGATGGCAGCGCCGGCCGGGACGCGCAGACCGGCGCCCGTGGCGAGGCGGGCGTGCGGTCTGAGCGGACGCGGGGCCGCCGTCGAGCTCTTCTCGCTGCCGAACGGCGTATCGACCCTTATCCGGACGAAGTTCTGCATCATGAGCTGGTTCAGCTGCTTCCGGTTTCACGGCATCTGGTGTCGACGACTGGCGTACCTGAAGGTCCGCCTCGCGAGCCCTGGCCTCGCCGGACCCTGATGCACGATGTCCCGTGCCGCCCTATGAAGTCCGGCCGCAAACTCACAGTTTCGCCATTGTGCCCCGACCGCCGGCATTGATCGAACCGAAGCGAAGGGCTCTGCGCCTCGGCTAATCTCGCCAGAGCTCTTCGCTGGCTGACCGTACTCTCCTGGCGCGCCCGCGCGCCCCGGACCGCTATGCTATGCGGGCGACGACGAGTCATCAAATCCAAGCCACGACTCGCATAGCGGTCCAGCGCAGGCCCCTGTGCGGTTCTCGCTCACCCGCGCCCTCGCCGTTCGCCGCGCGCGCGCTGCGTGCGCCGCGGTCGGCGCCTGTGCCGCGCTTCTGCATGCGCGCGGTTCGTCCACCGAAGCGCCCAGTATCAGATGTTCGCGCTGCCCAACGGTCTGCGGGTGATTCTGTCTCGGAGGATCACTCGACGCCGATCGTGCACGTCGCAGCTCTGGTATCACGTCGGCTCGAAGAACGAGCAGCCGGGGCGCACCGGGTTCGCGCACCTCTTCGAGCACATGATGTTCAAGGGCTCGAAGAACGTCGAGCCCGAGGCGGCATCACGTCGCTGCATCGCCAGCGTCGGCGGCCAGAGCAACGCCTACACCGACCGAAGACGCGACGGTCTTCTGGGAGACGTTGCCGGCGCAGTACCTGCCGCTGGTGCTCTGGCTCGAAGCCGATCGCATGGCGACGCTGCGGATCGACGAGGACGGCGTTCACGACGCGAGCGCGAGGTGGTCAAGGAAGAGCGCCGGATGCGCGTCGAGAACCAGCCGTACGGGCGGCTGAACGAGATCATCTACGACCAGGCGTTCACGGTCGCACCCGTACAAGCACCCGACGATCGGCAGCATGGCCGACCTCGAGGCGGCGTCGATCGACGGACGTGCGCGAGTTCTATCGAGACCTACTACGTGCCGGAGAACGCGACGCTGGTGCATCGTCGGCGACTTCGACTCCAGCGCAGGCGACGGAGCTGGTCGACGCAGTATCTCGGCCGCGTGCCGAAGGCCGACCGAGCCGGTGCCGCGCGACATCCCGAAGGAGCCGCCGCAGACGAAGGAGCGGCGCGTCGTCGTCGAGGAGGCGTGGCCGCTGCCGGCCGTCGTCGTCGCGCTATCACATCACCTACGACGGCCACCCGGACTCCTATCCGCTGCACATCACGTCGAAGGTCCTGTCGGACGGCCAGAGCGCCGCGCATCTACGCGCGAGCTCGTCTACGACAAGCAGCTCGCGCTCGCGGCCTTCGGCAGCGGCAACATCATCGAGGATCCGAACCTGTTCTACGCGGTGGCGATCGTGCAGCCCGGGCAGACGCCGCGAGGACGGCGAGCAGGCGCTCATCGCCGAGCTCGATCAAGCTGAAGCAGCGAGCCGATCACGGCCGCACGAGCTGCAGCGGGCCAAGAACCAGTTCGCCCGCGACTACATCCTCGGCCGCGAGTCGAACCAGGACAAGGCGCTGCATCTGGCGCACGCGCGCCGTGATCCACAACGACATCACCACGGCCGACGGCGAGTTCGATATCTTCACGAACGCGACCGGCAACGTGGAGCATACCGAGCGCGTGGCGAAGGACCTACTTCAACGAGAGCAACTGGCTGCGCTGCACGTGCTGCCGAAGGGGAGCGTGGACGCGATGAGACTCGGACTGGCTTGCCGCGAGCCTCTTGCGTGCTCGCGCACTGGCCCGCGCGCCAGTCGGCGGTCGCGCCGGAATCCGCTCTGGCCGCATGAGGATCCGCCGCCGCGCCAGCCTGCCGGCGCGCGAGGGTGAAGTTCCGCCCACGAGAGTGCGCACGCTCGCCAACGGCCTCCAGGCGCTTCACAGTGCCGCACCACGATGCAGCCGGCGCGTGACCGATGCATTCTGCTGAGCGCGCGGCGCCGCCCAGGATCCGCCAGAAGAAGGAGGGCGTCGCCTTCTTGGCGGCCCAGCTGCTCGACCAGGGCACGACGACGATGACCGCGAACCAGATCGCGACCAGATCGACTCCATCGGCGGATCGCTCGGCGCCTCCTCGCAGCAGACCGCACCATCGCCAGCGGCCGTCGTGATGAAGGACTCGACCTGTTCACCCCGGACTGAACCTCGCCGCCGACGATCGCGCGCGCAACCCGTCAAGAACGGACCCCGCGCGTAAATCGAGCGGGCAGAAGGAGCGAGGTCATCTCGCTGCTCCGGGTGAACGCCGAGGACCCGGACTCACACTCCGCCAACATCGCGTTCGATCGCCCGGTACGGCTCGGCACCCGCACGCTGGCCTGCCCGGGGAGCGGCACTCCGGAGACCATCGGCAGCGCATTGCATCTGGCGCGACGATCTCCGCGGCTTCCATCGCCGCCACGTCGAAGCCGAACAACATGATTCTCGCGATCGTCGGGGACGCGACCGGGGAGGATGGCCTTCTCGGCCGCCCAGCGCGGCCTCGGCCTGTGGACGCGGCGGCGACGTCTTCCGCCGCCTCACGGTTGCCGATCCGCCGCGGCCGGACCTGCCGCGTGGCTGCCGACATCGACGAAGCCTCGATGCGGTGCAGACCGGAGATCCGGCGCTCGGCCAGCTCGCCATCCCTTAGCGCAAGCATCCCATGACTACCATCGGCGTGGATCTGGACCGTCCCCGTGGATCCCCGGCGGCGAGGGCGCCAACCGTCTGCACCGCAGTGCTGCGGCTCCGAGCGCGAGGGGCTGACCATACGGCGCTCGGCGGAGATGCAGGCCGCGGAAGCAGAGCCGGAGGATTTTCGTCGCCGAAACCGACACCCGCACCGAGACCACCGGCGAAGCGCCGCGGCTCGCGAAGGCGGAGATGGTCAAGCCGCAGGAGCAACTGGTGCTCTCCGCGCGAGCTGGCCGACGTGCGCAGGCGAATACCTGGCCGGCAGCTCCGCTGACCATCCAGACGCCGAACGATAATCGCGGTGCAGTGGTGCTCAACGCCGTCTTCTATGAGCTGCCCTCGACGACGCACCGCGGCACCTTCCATACGCGCGTGGTGTCGGTCACACCGCAGGAACGACGTGCAAAGCGCGTCGCGAAGCAGTGATACATCCAACCCGACAAACCTGTCGATCGCCGCTCGTCGGCAACGCCAGGCGCGTTCGTCGCCCAGGCTTCGCGACGCCGGGTTCCGGGAGAGTTCGAGCGTGATCCCCGCCCCCAGATCTCGACCTTGACGTCGGTCAACGCCGCCGAAGCGCGAGCGGAGAGGCGCCCCCTGCGCCGTCCGGTCTTCGGCCCCGGCACGCCCTCGCGCAAGCGAGGCTCGCTGCGCATCGCGGCTCAGGTGACGACGCCGCGTCCCCAGACGCAGGCGCCTCGGCCCGCAGAGCTCCGACGTCGCCACCCGCCCGGCTGGCGCCGCCTGGCCGGTGACGTGACGGCGGGCGCGGCCGCCCGCGCCGCGTGTCGAAGCGCGGCCGCGACAGCACGGCTGCGCCGTTGTGATCGGCGAGGCCCGTGGATGGCCTCGCAGCGCCGAAGCGCCGCCTCGATCGGCCGCCGCTTCGGACACCGAGACCACGCCCGTGCGGTGAGCAGGGCGAGGTGCGGCGGCTAACGACGAAGACCAGGACCTGGCGTCGTCTACCCCGACAAGTTCCCGGTCGTCGACGCGACGATCCAGGGGATCTCGTCTCGCAGGGTTCGGCAACGCCGGACGCGCGTGGAGAGAGAAGCCCGGCTGGCGTCCGTGATCTGGCCGCAGCAGGTGCAGGATCGACGCGGCAGTAAGCGAGCGTGAAGCGGGACACCATCCCGCTGCTCGTGGCGGCGGCGGCGGTGTACGACCCGGTTGCCGATACGCGCGGTCTCAGAGGGCGCGCTGGCGTGTCGCTCGGTGATCGGCACTCCCGGTCCTGATCGGCCCTCGCCTCTACGTGGACGATCAGCATGACTGATTCCGCGAGGCGCGCAGCTCTCGCCAAAGTGGCTGGGCCAGGGCAGCGGCACGCGGCAGGAAGAGTCGTTCTCCGACCATCGCGGCAGATCAGCGGGCTGCAGCGCAGAGCCAGTCGCCAGGCAGCGGTGTCGCGCGTAGGGAAAAGTGGATCGTCAAGCGTTACGCTGACGACGCCAAGATCTTCCTTCCTAACGAGAACATCGACCCCCTCGATGCCCGAGCGGGCCCGCGGACAACGTGGGCGGGGACCGGCCACCCCTGGTGGAATGCGTCTCCGCCGCCGTCCAACCGCTGATTCAGAGGCTTGCAAGCTCGCACCAAGCGCGACTCGTCAAGCAGGAGAACGTGGCACCGAGGATACGAGCTGGGCCGTGTGCTACCGCACGACCAGACGCTCTTCCTTGAGCAGGGTCCCGTCCGCGGCGCGCAGTTCCACTCTCCAATCTCCCGGCGCTGATCGGGAGTGATCACGGCGCGGCGTGACGTCCGGTAACCGCTGCCCGGGTCTGAGCGCGCACGGCGAAGCTTGACGGCCTGATGGCACTTGGTCGTTTCTGATACTTCAGCGATGCTCCAAACCGTCGCACTTGCCGCCGGACGTGAGCGGGGCGGTAGAACGTGAAGACACCTGCCGCGGCCGATCCCGGTGGCCGGCGCACTGCCAGTCCGGGGAGCCTCGGCCCTCGAAGGCAAGCTGCACAGGGCGGCGACCACCGCGCTCACCGGGCCTGACGCCGCTGTCTCGGCGATCCGCCTCACCGGATGCTGGCCTTCGGCGGTTCCTTTTCCGGGGCGTCGCGCCGGGTGCCGGGGCTGCAGGCTGGATCCCGAGGTGGCGGTCACCGGCGGCCGCGTCGGCAGCGTACGGTGCCGGCGCCGGCTCAGGCGCAGTTCCGGACACGGCCGTCGGCGTGGACTCGAGCCGTGACGCCCGCCTGAACGGCCGGGTCCCCGCCACGCGAACAGGACCGCGGCGAGCACTCGCGGCAACGCTCAACGCCACCATCGCGACCAGTCGGGCTGTGCCGTCCACTCCCGGCGGCGGACGCAGAGCCTTCCGGAGCTTCCTGAGACGCTGGCGCCGAATCCGCCGCCGTCGCGGGCTGACGTGCCCGGAGCGGCGTCGGCTCACCCGTTGGTGACGGCGGCGCGGCGGCATCCAGATCGGGATTCCGCGCGACACGCAGAAGTCCGCCGATGAGGTTCTTGAGCGCTGGTTGCCACCGCCGCCGGGCCGCCGGGCCTTGAGCGCAGCGATCGTGCGATGGCGCGGAGCACCGCCGGTAGTTCTGCTCGGCGTCAGGCGTGGTTTTCCTGACCTTCGCGACACGATGGCGAGGCTGTTGAGCGTCTCGCCAGCGAGGTCGGGGGCGCGGGTAGGCCGAGCTTGGGCTTCCTGCAGCGCCAGCGCTCCCCGGCAGCAGCCGCTCGGCTCGCTTCGAGATCGCTGGCCTCGGCGGCTTCATCGGCCGCGGCAAAGCACCGGACCGGGTTCGGTCGCGTGGTCATGGACGCGACGCAGTGGTCCGGGGAGTCGGCCCACATTGTGCATGGCCTGCGTGCGCCGTTGGATACGCGGCAGCCTTCGAGTCCGCTCGTCGCGCTCACATCCCCTGTATCGGATCGAGAGGTGCCCGGGAAGCCAGACCACAGGGGCTCGATGGGCGACGATGCTCTGACGCGAAATTCACCTGAAGGCGCCGGATGCACGCTGAAATCGAGCCGCCGAGTTGTCCCGTGGGGCTGAATGCGGATCCCGCGAAATAACGCGGACCGCTCCAGAGGTAGCGCCACCGGCCTGCCCGGCCCGCAGAATGGGGCACAAATCGTGATGGGAGGGCTGACGGCGCGACTTCAACACCAACGCGCCTCATCACTAGCATCGTGACCGCGCTCGTCGCGGTCGCCGCCACGGCCGTGCTGGGCCCAGTCCGACGAAGCCGACCGGATCAAGGAGTCGGCGAAGGTCCTCGACGAGATCATGCAGACCGGCGACAAGGCGGTTCCCACGTCGATTCTCGGGAAGGCCGCCGGGATCGCCGCCATCCCCGGCACCATCAAGGGCGGCTTCATCGTTTCGGCGCCCGGCGCGGACGAGGGATCCTGAGCGGAAGGGAGCCAAGGCGTGGCGCGTGGTCGCCGCCACCGCCGTTCATCACGCCTTTCACCGGCGGCAGCGTCGGGCTGCAGATCGGTGGCAGTGCGACGGACATCATCCTGGTCAGTTCACGAATGAGCGCGGCCTCGAAAACCCCATCCGGCAACGAGCGCCCAGATCGGTGCGGGGGCCGCGGTCGCCGGCGGACCGGCTCGGACGCGAGGCCTCGGCGGCCACGGACGCAGCTGAAAGCTGAGATCCTGGAGCTACTCCCGGCAGCAGCGGCGCGTTCGCCGGGGCGGAGCAACCGAGGGCTCGACGATCAAGGAAGCCGACGCGACGCTGAACGGGACGCCACTACGGGACGAAGCTCGCCAGCCACGAGGGATGCGGAGCTCGACGGCGGGCGCCGGGCGGCTCCGTGCCACGTGCGCGGCGTCTGGTTCGACGCACTGGAAGAAGCCTACGCAGACCGCGGCACCCGCCGCGACAGCCAAGCCCGCCGGCAAGTAGCGGGTTCCGGTGGTTCCCTCGACCGGTCGGCAACGCGTCGTCGCGACGCACGCCCGGGGCGGTGCGTCCTTGCAGAAGAGGCACGGCTGCCTTCCGGCATTACCCCTGGTGACCTCCCTTCGCCAGCCAGGGCCCACCTGCCGACTTTCGGTATCATTACAGAAAGCCAGGTTCGCCACCCGTCCTTCCTCTGACCGACATGCACACCTACGACAGCTTCCACACCCGCACCACCCTTCGCGTCGACGGCACGCCGCGTTTCAGATGTCCAGCCTCCCGGCTCTCAGTGCGCAAAGGCCGGCTACGGCGTCTCGCGCCTGCCGCATTCGATGAAGATCCTGCTCGAGAACCTGCTGCGCCGCGAGGACAACGCCTTCGTCAAGGCCGACGACATCGCGCGCGCTCGCGCAGTGGAACGCGACGGCCAGCGTCGAGAAGGAAATCTCGTTCATGCCGGCGCGCGTGCTGCTGCAGGACTTCACCGGCGTGCCGTGCGTGGTCGATCTGGCGGCGATGCGCGACGCGCATCGTCGCGCTCGGCGGCGATCCCGATCGCGTCAACCCGCTGCAGCCGGTCGAGCTCGTCATCGACCACTCGGTGCAGGTGGACTACTTCGGCACGTGCCGACGCGTTCGCGCTGAACGCCGAGCTCGAGTTCTCGCGCAACCGCGAGCGCTACGCGTTCCTGCGCTGGGGCCAGCGCGCGTTCAACAACTTCAAGGTCGTGCCGCCCGACACCGGCATCGTCCACCAGGTCAACATCGAGTACCTGGCGCGCGTGGTGTTCTCGGAGACGGTCGACGGCGACACTGTGCGCGTATCCCGACACGCTGGTCGGCACCGACTCGCACACGACGATGGTCAACGGGCTCGGCGTCGTGGGCTGGGGCGTGGGCGGCATCGAGGCCGAGGCGGCGATGCTCGGGCAGCCGAGCTCGATGCTGATTCCGCAGGTGCGTCGGCTTCCGGCTGACCGGCGCGATGCCGAAGGGCGCCACGGCCACCGATCTCGTGCTGCACGATCACCGAGCTGCTGCGCAAGCACGGCGTCGTCGGCAAGTTCGTCGAGTTCTTCGGCGAAGGCCTGCGCGCGCTGACGATTGCCGACCGCGCGACGCTCGGCAACATGTGCCCGGAGTACGGCGCCACGGTCGCGATCTTCCCGATCGACGACATGACGCTCGACTACCTGCGCCTGACCGGCCGCGACGAGTCGCAGCGTGCGCTCGTCGAGGCGTACGCGACGGCGCAGGGGCTGTTCCGCACGCCGACGGCGCGCCGGACGCCGATGCTACTCGAGACGCTCGAGCTCGATCTCGTCGACGATCGAGCCGAGCCTGGCCGGCCCGAAGCGGCCGCAGGATCGCGTGTCGCTGTCAAGCGCGCAAAGCGGCGTTTCAGACCGCGCTGCCCGACGATGCAGGTGCCGGCGGAGCCGTCGAAGGTCGACGGACGTCGGCCGTCGGCGCGTCGCCGATCGCGACCGTCGAGGCGCTCGATCACGGCGCGGTCGTGATCGCCGCGATCACGAGCTGCACGAACACGTCGAACCCGAGCGTCGATGATCGGCGCCGGCCTGCTGGCGAAGAAGGCGGTGGAGAAGCGGCCTCGACGCGGAAGCCGTGGGTGAAGAGCAGCCTGGCGCCCGGCTCGAAGGTGGTCACCGAGTATCTGACGCGCGCCGGGCCTGACGCCGTATCTCGATCAGCTCGGCTTCAACCTGGTTGGCTACGGCTGCACGACCTGCATCGGCAACAGCGGTCCGCTGCCCGACGACGATCTCGGCGGCCGTGCGCGAGAAGAACCTCGTGGTCTGCTCGGTGCTGAGCGGCAACCGCAACTTCGAGGGACGCATCCAGCAGGACGTGCGCGCCAACTACCTGGCGTCGCCGCCGCTCGTCGTCGCGCTACGCGCTGGCCGGCTGGATCACGACGGACCTCACGACCGAGCCGCTCGGCACGACCCGGCGGGCAAGCCGGTCTACCTGAAGGACATCTGGCCGACCGAGCAGGAGCTCCAGGAGACGATGCTGCAAGGCGGTGACGGCGGACATGTTCCGCCGCAGCTACGCCGACGTCTTCGCGCGGCGACGAGCGCTGGCAGGGCTGCGGTGCCTGAGGGCAGCCGGTTCGCGTGGGACGAGGCCGTCCACCTACATCCGCAAGCCGACGTTCCTCGAGGGCATGACGATGGACGCCGCCGCCGCCGACGGACATCACCGGCGCGCGCGTGCTGGCGCTGCTCGGCGACAGCGTCACGACCGATCACATCTCGCCGGCGGGCTCGATCAAGGCCGACAGCCCGGCCGGAAGTATCTGATCGAGAAGGGCGTGAAGCCGTCGGACTTCAACTCCTACGGCGCGCGCCGCGGCAACCACGAGGTGATGATGCGCGGCACGTTCGCCAACGTCCGGCTGCGCAACCAGATGGCGCCGGGCACCGAGGGCGGCTGGACCCGCTATCAGCCGGGCGGCGAGCTGATGACCATCTACGACGCGTCGGTGAGCGTATCAGGACGGCGGGCGTGCCGCTGCTCGTGATCGCGCGGCAAGGATACGGCTCCGGGTCGTCGCGCGACTGGGCGGCCAAGGGCACGCTAGCTGCTCGGCGTGAAGGCGGTGATCGCCGAATCGTTCGAGCGCATCCACCGCAGCAACCTGGTGAACATGGGCGTGCTGCCGCTGCAGTTCAAGGCGGGCGACACGGCGGCGTCGCTCGAGGCTCACCGGCACCGAGGAGTTCAGCTGCGGCGTCTGCCGACGGCCTCGACGCGCGCGCGAAGCGATGTCGAGGTGGTGGCGAAGGCGGCCGACGGCACCGACGCACGACGTTCACCGTGGACGCGCGCATCGACACGCCGGAGGAGCTGCGTCGCGTTCCGTCACGGCGGCATCCTGCCGTACGTCGACGCGCCAGTTGCTCGAAGGATAGCCCCGCGATGTCGGCCAGGGGTCCGGGTCTTCGACCTGGCTGCCACCCCGATCCCATGCCTCGGATCCGCCATCAAGTCCAAGGCCCGCGAGCTCGGCTTCGATCTGCGGCGGCATCGCGCGCCGTTGACAGCTTTCCTGAGCTGTCCGGCGCTGCGCGAGTGGCTCGATCGCGGCTATGCCGGCGAGATGCAGTGGATCCGGCGATCGGCGCGACCGGCGATCCGACGTGCGCCACGTGCATGTCCCGGCGCGCGCAGCGTCATCGTCACCGGAACTCCTGGCCAACAGCGACCGCCCGTACCCGGACGTGCGCGCCCCGGACGACACGGCGATCGTGTCGCGATACGCGTGGGGCGACGACTACCACGTCGTCGATCGAGCGGCGGCCTCGAGACGGCTGCTCGAGTGGATGCGCGTGCGAGGCGGCCTCGTGGAATTCGAGGCGCGCCTATGTCGACACCGGTCCCGTGCAGGAGCGCGTCTACGCGCAGTACGCGGGCCTCGGGCCTGGATCGGCAAGAACACCTGCCTGATCAACCCCGCGCTCGGGTCCTGGCTGTTCCTGTCGGAGATCTGTCACGCACGCCTCCCGCTCGACCGAACCGAGTGGGGCCTTTGAACAGTGCGGCAGCTGCACCTGCCCGAGGCGTGACCGACCGGCGCGCTGTCGATGCTGGCGTGCTCGACTCCAACCGCTGCATCTCCTACCTGACCACGATCGCCCACAAACCTGGTGATGCACCTCCAGAGTCGGCGCGACATCAAAGTATCACGTGACATCGCCAGAGAGTAAGTCCCGTTAACACCTGGCCGGCGCATCGCAGCGATCAGCTGGCAAAGCCACCAACCGCTGATCTCCGGCGGCATCGTGCCTGGCGCGAAATCTGATGAGCAGCCGCTGTCAGGTCTTAGCTACAGGCGTGCACATGAAAGCACGAAGATTTTTTTTGGCAGCCGCAAGAAATTCTGACAATCAACGGAAATGAGAGCACAGACGCGCAACACTTCTCGCCTGCAGAAGATATCGCGGCCAATCACTGATAGATTGAGATTTATGCACGGCGATTAGCCAGGCAGCATGCAAACACCAAACCAACGTGGTTGAGTCACTGCCATCGACCGCCTCGACATCTGCCCGGAATGACGCGCCGCCGCCCGCCACGCCACACTCCGCTGGCTCGGTCGACGACCCGCCGCCGCTGACGATCTGACCAGCGAAGTGCACCCGACAACCATCGGCCGGCGGGGAGATGCTGGCCGCCGGCGGTCTTCTCACGGCGCCGTTCGTCGCGCGCCGTCGCTCGAGCGGCGGTCCTGCGAGCGTGTCACCGCCTTCTGAGCTGCTCGTCGATCTTCGGGCCAGCTCTGCGGACGGAATCCAATTTCATCGTCCGGCTTCTGAACCGATGCCGGTCTGACCGGACTCGGCGAAGCGTCGGACGCCTTCGGCTTCGCCAACACCACGGATGAAAACGCCGCCACCATGCGCCGCCAGCTGCAGGCGTTCTTCGAGATGATCGATAAGCTTCGCTCGCCCTTCTCGACATCGAGGCCTACCGGCAACGTGACAGCTGCTGGCCCGGCAGGGGTTGTGCAGGCCACGCCTTTTTCCGCGATCGAGCAGGCGATGTGGGATACAGCAACATAACTGAAATCCAGCACATC